>ERZ1292623.38-Hain-H51-01um-R1-38-length-143554-cov-10_pt1 | contig 143554 bp, 159 predicted proteins | sample MGYA00564398_ERZ1292623 | MGnify/ENA primary metagenome ERZ1292623 (study PRJEB36523, sample SAMEA6512633) | groundwater metagenome | collected 2019-01-07 | study: AquaDiva: Metagenomics assemblies of 32 groundwater samples
GAAACGATTCATTCTCGCTCAAAAAAAGTTCGAGCAAATGATATAATGACACCACAGTTCAGAATTTGATGGTGTTTTCGACCATCGCCGGAATGGTTTCTTGGCCTCCAGCAACAGCTTTCGGTCGCGGAGGGTCGGGTTCGAACCCACTGTTTCGAGCACGAGGCGTTTGGTGGCGGGCTCGCCGCGCTCAAACTGAGAAACGAGTCCAGTGTTGAAGGAAACGAGCTCTCGGCCGGGTTCGAACCATCCGCGTGCCCGCTGGAGTCTCTCGAGAGATTGACGGAGTCGGAGCTGCTCGCGTTCGAGCTCGGCCCGATCGCCCAGGAAGTCGTCATCGCTCAGGATGTCGCGCACCCGCAGCTTTCTGAGATTCCGGAGCTGGGTGTCGATCGAGAGGAGCGCCTTCTCGAGCGATCGACGTTGCCCGTCGTGGTCGCTGGCACCGGTGCGCGCCAGGCGCTCAAGTCGGTCGAGCACGTACCCCCTGAAGCTCTCTGGGAGAGTGATCGCGCGGAGGAAGTCGAGGAGCTGCGCTTCGAGCTGGGCCTGCTCGATGACGGGCTGCCGGCAACGGTAGTCCTGTCTCCGCCGCGTGCAGTGGTAGTAGGTGTAGCGAGAGCCGAAGCGGTTCACTTTGTTCTCGGCGGTCACGGAGAGCGCGCACTCGCCACACCGGAACATACCGGTGTAGGTGAACTGGTGGTGCTTGGGGCGAGCTCTCCCCGGTCGTCCGAGGATCTCCTGAACCCGATCGAACTCGTCGAGCGTGACCAGCGGCTTGTGCTTGCCGGTGTAGATCTTGCCCTCCCATTCGAGAACACCCGCGTAGAATTGGTTCGAGAGGATCTTGTAGACGGCAGAGAGCGTGATCGGCCCGCCACCCATGCGCTTTCGCTTGGGTGTGGTGAGTCCCCACTCGCAAGTAGAGATGTCCCAGATCCTCCGAGGTGCAAAGACGCCCGTGAGTGCCAACTCCCACATGCGACGAACGAGCGGAAAGCGTTCGGGATCGGGAACCGTGGTTCGTGTCTCATGGTCGTTGAGGTAGCCAAGCGGAGCACGGGTGGGCAGCCAGCCATGTTCCACCTTGGTGCGGTTTCCGCGACGGATGTTCTCCGACAGACTGTCGACGTAGTACTTGGAATATCCGAAGGTGATCGCCAGCATGAACTTTCCTTGCGGGTTGTTCTCGAAGGTGAAGGTCGCAAACTTGAGATCGCGGAGCCGCCCCGTGTCGAGCAGGTAGATGATCCTGCCGCCGTCGATCGAGTTTCGCGCAAGGCGATCGGGGTGCCAGGCGATGATCCCCTCGGCCTCGCCTTTTTCGATGCGCCGGACCATCTCCTCGAAGATCGGACGGCCCGGCGTGCGTGCGCTGCGCGATTCCTCATACACCCGTACGATCGTCACATCCGGCCACGCCGAAGCACACCGTTCCATCTCGCGGCGCTGGGAGTCGATGGAGAGAACTTGACGGTCCTCGTCCTCGGAAGATTTTCTGCAGTAAAGAAAGTAGTTCATGAGAGTGGAGGCGGAGGGTCTTCGAAGAGGAGTGACCGGTAGAGTTCGAGAAGCTGCGAGGCCGAGCGTCGCGCCTCTTCAACCGAGATCTCCTCGCCAAACTCTTTCTTCCAGATCGCCTGGTATTCTCGGATGTCGTCCTCGGTGAGCTCCATGAAGGGAGCGTAGCGAGAAGCGCCGGCAGCGAGGAGGATGGAGAAGTTGTCGTTCTCGACGAAGTACCCATCCCTGCTCGCATACTAGAAGCTGTCCTTGACGGGTGTCAACTCTCCGGAGGCGGAACGCGGACGAGTGGGCATCATGTCGTCGCCGCCAACTCTCCCATCCTTCGCGACGGCAACGATCACGCGTACCGTCTCGAGTATGGAACAATTCACTCACATCGCAAATGCGGGGGCGCTCCGGCGCATTCCGATGGTCTCGTCGGTCGAGGAAGACGGACGAATGATCGAGATGATCTACGATCCGAAGCGCAAGAAGACCGCGTTCGCGGTCTGGAAGGATGAGAAGTGGACGCTTGAGCTCCAAATCGATGCCGGCCAGAACCGAAAGCTCGTCCCGTACTCGCCCTACAACAACCTCATCAAGAATCGCATCGTCCTCTTCCCGGCGGGACCCGAAGAGTACGGGTCGGAGAAGGAACTCGTCGACCGCATCCAAGCCTTCATCCACCGTTACGTGGATGTGACTCCGCTCTTCGAGAGGATCGTCGTCTACTATGTCATCCTGACCTGGCTCTACGACGGTTTCAACGAGCTTCCCTACCTCCGTGTTCGGGGAGACCCCGGCAGCGGCAAGACGCGCTTTCTCCTGACGGTGGGGTCTCTCTGCTACAAGCCGATCTTCGCCTCGGGTGCCTCCACGGTCTCGCCGCTCTTCCGTCTGCTCGATACCTTCCGCGGAACCCTCATCATCGACGAGGGCGACATCCGCGTGTCGGACGAGAAGGCGGAGGTTGTGAAGATCTTGAACAACGGCAATGCCCGCGGCTTCCCCGTGCTGCGCAGCCAGGCCTCCGAGAAAGGCGAGTTCAACCCGCGAGCCTACCAGGTCTTCGGACCCAAGCTTGTCGCCACCCGCGGCTACTTCCAAGATCGGGCACTCGAGAGCCGGTTCATCACCGAAGAGATGGGCGGCAGGCGACTTCGCCACGACATCCCGATCAACCAACCGGTCGACGCCGAGGAAGAAGCCGGGCACATCCGCAACCAGCTCCTTCTCTTCCGCTTCCGGAACTGGGGAAAGCGTCTTCCCAACGAGAGTCTCGTTGATCGCTCGGTCGAGCCCCGGCTCAACCAGGTCTTCGTTCCGCTCCTCTCGGTGATCGATGATCCCGAGACGAAGCGCGAGCTCCACGATGTCGCGCGCCGCTACCACCGCGAGATCGTCGCTGAGCGCGCGATGGACACCGAAGCGCAGGTGCTCGAGGTGATCTCGGATCTCGCCGCCGCACCCAACGGGAGAGCGTCCGTGGGTGAGATCACGCGTCTCTTTACCGAGCGCCACGGCGAGGACTACGACCGGAAGGTCACCTCGAAGTGGATCGGCACGATCATTCGCAGACGCCTCGGCCTCCGGGCGCAGAAAAGCCACGGCAGTTTCGTGATCCCACCAGAAGAACTCTTGCGTCTCCCGCTCCTGCGCGAGAAGTACGGCCTCGACAGCGGAGAAGAGTTGGACAAACCCGACCGGGTGGACATGGGGGACATCGGGGATGTTGCGAAGGCAGCGTAGACGACAACGTCAATCGGTGAAACCACATTCTGCGTAGCGATTGGGCCACCCCATCCGTTATGTTTGATGTCCCCTACATCCCCATTGTCTACCCAGCCATCCATGTCTCTCGACTCGATTCACCAATCCACAGAAGTTTACGCTCTCGGCAACTTTCCCATCCTTACCCGCGATTGGATTTTGGCGGACCCTGAATCTGTATGGCGCACCAGGCAAGGCTCCCCAACTACCTTCGCGGCTCCCGGAAACGGGCCGGACTCTCGCAACGAGAGGTGGCGTTTCTGTTGGGATGTCGGTCCGCTGCCAAGGTCTCGCACTACGAACGGTTCCTTCGTGAGCCCACGCTCAAGAACGCCCTGCTCTGTGAGATCATCTTCGACACTCCAGTTCGTGAGCTCTTCGCGGGTGCCTTCGAGCAGGTGGAGAAGGATGCCCGTCGGCGTGCACACCTCCTCCGACTCCGGCTGAAGAAGAGACGCGATGACCCCCGGCTCGACCGCAAACTCGCGGCGTTCACGATCATCACGCGCCGACCGCCCGACGACCTCGATTACCGGCTCGAACCGCTTCCTTGAAGAAGCGGCTTCTTCGCGTGCTCGCGATCGATCTCAACACGAGAGGCTTCGGCTTCGTGGTCATCGAGGGATCGGATCACCTCATCGACTGGGGCCTTCGCGATATCCGCGAGGAGAAGGAACGAAACACTCTCGAGAAGGTCGACGACCTCATCCGGCTCTACCGGCCCTCCGTGATCGTCGTCGAGGATATTGACGATCCGAGTTCCCGGAGGGGGCCGCGGATCGAGAAGACGCTCCGCCAGGTCGCCGAACTCGCAACCCAGCGACGAGTCTCTCTTCGCAGGGTCTCGACCGCGAAGATGCGCGGCGTCTTCGCGCGCCAGGGCGCACGGAACAAACACGAAATCGCGGGCGTGATCGTCGCTCGCTTTCCGGAACTCGGCCTATACCGACCGCCAAAGCGCAGGCTCTGGATGAGCGAGGATCAGCGGCAGGCGGTGTTCGATGCGGCGGCAATGGTGGTCGGCTGTCCAAGCCCCACAGAGTGCGAAAACCCCAACCATGTTTGGTTGGGGTTGGGGAACTCTGCGGGGCCCGGGAGAACACCGAAGGCCCCGCAGAGCCCCCACCCAGGCCCCCATCCCAGGAAAGGGACGAGGATCTCCTTAAATCATTGATCTTACGGCGCTTTCTGTCAATACCTCCTTTTGACATCCGTTTCGCTGTTGACACGCCACCTTTCTGCTGCCATACAGTCCCCAAGACGTAACTTTCTAGAGCCTAGTTCGAAGCCGACACACCTAGCGAAAGGAGGATGCTGTGGCTGTCCAGATCAGAACGTAGAACCAGACACCCGTGGCCATGTCGCGCTGGTCGTAAGGGAGGAACGATCGGGTTCATCATGGCAGGAAACGAATTCGCAGAAGCGCATTTGCCGAAAGGGAGAACCAAATGCCGCGATGCCGCGATGAAGATGACGACCAGGATCGCGCACTCAGAAGCAGCCTCTCTCAGCTCTCCAAGGAGCAGATCGCGTTTCTTGAGAGGTTCCTCGATGGGACGATTGAGCAGCGACAGCTCGTACGCCGTGTTCTCGAGATCGATCCGAACCGAGCAGCTACTTCAGAGCACCTATCTGAGATTCTCGGAGCGGCTGCAGATAGCTGGGCTTGCTGGTCAGGTTTCGTCTCGGTCTATTCACGTGACGCACAGAAGACCGAAGCCACGCGTCGCATCATAACGACCCTCTTCAACGCGGGTGTAGAAGTTGAACCGCGCAGTGATTTTGATGCCATTAGCGAGTGGTTGAACCAGTTGATGGACGAACTCGTCCGATCGATCAAGCTTCATGCGGACCGAGGCTGGAGACTTCCCGAAGGGATTCTTCTCATCACGGCGGTGGCTAACAGCCGCCGCAAAACCAGAGCTACTGAGCAACTACGCATCGATGATGATGACTATGCACGCTTCGTCTTCATGCGTAGGCGAGTGTATCGAGCTCGCTGCTTCTCAATTCACGCCATTGCCCAGGCGCTAGAAATCGGTCCCCTTGAGGCGGCACGGATTAAGCGTCGAGCCTATCACCGGAGGCTTACGGATCAGCAAGTAGCAGCTCTATTGGGCATGAGCGTCGAAGAAATACTCACGCTCCTCACGCCAACACCCTCGGCGTTAACACTGAATGCCCTCTATGATCGCACAGGTTATTTGGATCGCCGCGTTCGTCGAGACTGCCCGACGGAGGAACCGGAAGGTGCGTCACCTGTAAAAGGTACCACGGCGACACTGCGGATAGCCGGCGGTACACTCGGCTCCGGACAAAAGATCATCACGGCTCACGATATCAAACATATCAACATGGCTGACATCTTCGCGACCCTCATACTCAAGTGCAAAACCGATAAGCCAGATGCGGAGTAAGAGCTATGCATGCGGCAACAGATGGCGCAACGGAACGCTTCGCTGAATTCTGTCGTACAAGCCTCGCGGTATCACGCTTCTTGAAGAGGCTTGGCTGTACTGTCGTCAATAAGCGGATCCTCTCGGAGGAACTGATCGGAGGACATATAGCAAGATATCCAAACATAGGCCTTTTTGACAATCAGCCACTACCGAAGGGCCTTCTTGCGGCAGTGGTAAAATGGAATCACTTGATCAATGGCAAGCAGCGATCACTTTTTGCGATTCTCGTTCGACCTTTGGCGGATCGTGTCATTCGTCGGTTCTGTATAGCTCACGAGCTTGGGCATATTTTTCTTCACGGAAAGCTCATGCGGCCTGGTATGCTTGTAGCAAAACCAGCCGAGAGCTGGTTTTTGGAGAGCAATGACACCAGAAGGTTATTGGAGATCGAGGCAAACGTCTTTGCACTACTGTGCCTTGCCCCGACAAGACTGATCACGGCGCTCGAAGAGGTCCAGGGACGACCGCCGACGGCTGTTGCCCTACAGAGCGCACTATCATGCGTGTATCACTGGTATGTGGATAGGACCCTCGCTCAAGAGCGCTTGTTGCTCCACGAGATTATGAGTGGAAACCCTCTGGAGGCGATGCGCCAAGGGCTACGGATGCGTAGAATTTTCGAGGAGCGCATCCTTCCGCATGGATCTTGGACTCTTGATGGACCAGAGGTGATGCAGCGTAAACAGGAAGCAAGAGAATTCCAAGTTTGCCAAGCAGAATCCGGGCAGCAGCATCTGAACGGCGGTGAGCGTCGAAAGTTGCGGGATATCCTACTGGCAGAAGGAGTTCTTGTTGAGAAAGGAGAGATAAGTGCCCCCCAAGGAGAAGACGACGTTTCTGCTCTCGCAGCAGGCCCTCGACCGCCTAGATGAACTTGCTCAGGAGCTTGGCGTGAGCCGAGCAGAGGTCGTACGCCGATCGATCGGCGTTTATGACTGGGTCATCGAGCAGCTTGCATCAAACAAAGAAGTGCTTTTGCGAGATACCGATGGAGAGATCAAGGGAGTTATTCTTGAGCCAGGACTGTTCCCCTCTCAGCGAGCCCGGAGCGGTGGCAGACGAACGGATGACGAGAGTGGGTTGAAGGTTGCGACTTCTGAAGTGGGAGAACATAGGGATGAACCTCCATCGCCGTGATGAATCAGGAAACAGAGGATCGAGGGAGCGATTAAGCACAGAGTGGGACGAGATGTGTGTGCCGCCGAAAGTCGCCGATCCTGTGCTGTGCAGCGAGGGGTGAAGTAAGTGGAACCTATTCGCGAGGAAATGCTCTCCAAGTGGGTTGACCGGCGGGTAGGCAAGGCGGAGTCGGCGGTAACGGAAGAAACGGCAAAGGAGCGCCGCCAAGGAGGAATCGCCTGGGTTGTAGCTCTTGGGTATATATTAACGGGGATACTGCTAACGATCGTGGTATTTGTCGTAGCAATAACAAAAGGAGACATAGAGAGCGCGATTAAGGCTGTTCCGGTTCTCGCTGGATATTGGGGATCGGCAATGGGTTTCGTTATGGGATACTATTTCCGCCAGGACACCCAGGGGGGCTGAGTGTTGTGCGGTACGGTCTACAGGTCGAGCGGACCAAAGATCGTGGAAGTGACGATACTGTATATGTGTCTGAGCATAAGGTGAAAGGAGGAATCAGATGAGTTCACGTGTTAGGTTTGTGGTAACGTTGGCAGGAGCGCTCTGGCTCGTAAGCGCTGACCGTCTTGCCTCCGCGACCGAAGGAGTGCTTACTCGCGATGCGTATACGTCATCAGTGTTTTCAACCACGAACAACGGGGCCGCCACTACTTGCCGTGTGAGCAGCAGCGAGCGCTGCTGGCTCCGCTTCTTCTTACCGCCGGTTCTTCCTGCTGGAACGACGGGTGCTGATGTCGCAAAGGCCACCATCAAAGTATGGGCGAACACCGTGTCAACGGGCGGTTCGTTCGATGTGTTCCGTGTGGTCGGTGAGTGGAATCAAGGGACCATCACGCACGCCAACGCGCCCCTGCTTGCGAGTTCACCAGTCGAGTCGAATGTGAGTGTGACCGGGCGCGGCTACACAATCATTGATGCCACGCAGCTCGTTCAGGGCTGGATAGATGGGACGAGCCCGAACGAGGGAGTCGCGCTCATTCGGTCCCCAGGTTCCACCCTCAACGTCCAGTTCGATAGCCGTGAGAACACGACAACGAGCCACGAAGCACGGCTCGACATCACCCTCGACATGAGCTTCGGGGTACCTGCGGGCGCCATCCTTCTTTCTGATGGCGTGTGCCCAACCGGCTTTAGCGCGGTAACAGGCTACGAGGGCAGATTCCTTGTCGCATCAACCACTCCAGGTGTGAGTGGTGGCAGCAATGGGCATGGGCATAGTGTAGATGGTCTCACGATACCGCCACACACGCACAGTGGAAATACGAGCAACAGCTGCTCCGATGTTCGGTGGGTCGATGACAACAGCGGCGGATCCGATCACTATGTGTGCGGTGCCAACCACAGTCATGCAATTGCTACCGGGCCAGCGAGCGGCGGGACGGTCAACGGAGCAACTTCGCCCGTCGACAGCCGCCCGGAATTCATTACCATCGCGCTCTGCCGAAAGAGCTAGGCTCGGGTCTTCGCGCAGGAGATTTCAGTTGGTGTTGGCAAGTTGATACAAGACGAGGATTCGTTGCTCAACCGCTTGACTTGGTCCTCAAGTGGCTGGAGACGCTGGGAGAGCCGGCGATGAAACCTGAGGCGGCGCGGCTTGCCGACGCGACCAAGGCCGTCGGCATTTGGATTCGGGTCTCGACAGAAGACCAGGCCCGGGGCGAGAGTCCCGAGCACCACGAGCGCCGAGCCCACGCCTACGCCGAGGCCAAGGGCTGGCAGGTCCGCGAGGTCTACCACCTCGAAGCGGTGAGCGGGAAGTCGGTCCTCGGGCACCCGGAGGCCGAACGGATGCTCAAAGACGTCCGGGAAGGCCGGATCACCGGGCTCATCTTCTCGAAGCTCGCGCGCAACACCCGAGAACTCCTTGATCTCGCCGATCGCTTCCGCGAGTACGAGGCCGATCTCATCTCGCTCCAGGAGTCGATCGACACCTCGAGCCCCGCGGGCCGGCTCTTCTACACGATGATCGCGGCCATGGCGCAGTGGGAGCGGGAGGAGATCGCAGAACGCGTCGCGGCCTCGGTTCCGATCCGGGCCAAGCTCGGCAAGCCGCTCGGAGGAGCGGCTCCGTTCGGCTACCGCTGGGAGGCCCGAGAACTCGTCCCGGCCCCGAACGAGGCTCCAATCAGGAAGCTCCTCTACGACCTCTTCCTTGAGCATCGGCGGAAGAAGACGGTCGCTCGGCTGTTGAACGACGCCGGCCACCGAACCCGCAACGGATCGAAGTGGACGGACACGACCGTCGACCGTCTGTTGCGTGATCCCACGGCCAAGGGTCTTCGAAAAGCCAACTACACCCGCAGCACCGGCGACAAGAAGCACTGGGTGCTCAAGCCCGAGGCGGACTGGGTCTTCTCCGAGGTGGAGGCGATCGTCTCGGAGGAGATCTGGGAGCGGGCGAACGCCATCCTCGATGCGCGGCGAAAGACCGGAAAGGGACCTGCTCGGCGAACCGTCCACCTCTTCGCGGGTCTCGTCTTCTGCCACTGCGGCGGGAAGATGTCCGTTCCCTCTAACTCCCCCAAGTACATCTGCCCGAAGTGCCGCAACAAGATCCCAACCGACGACCTCGAAGCCGTCTTCCGGGAGCAGCTCAAGGCGTTCGTCTTCTCGCCCGGCGACATTGCCGAGTACCTCACCCAGGCCGATGAGGAGATGAAGAAGAAGGAGGATCTCCTGGGAGTCCTGGAGGGTGAGCGCGGCAAGCTCACCCGAGAGATGGACCGGGTGATGCAGCTCTACCTCTCGGACCAGATCTCGAAGGATGGCTTCGGCCGGGAATACCGTCCGATGGAGGAGCGCCTTAAGCAACTCGAAGACCAGATCCCGGCTCTCCAGGGCGAGCTCGACTTCTTCCGCATCCAGCACCTCTCTCGGGACGAGGTGGTTGTCGAATCCCAAGACCTCGCCTCGCGCTGGTCAGACCTGACGCAGGACGAGAAGCGGGAGCTGGTCGAGAACATCACCGAACGGATCACGGTCGGCACCAACGAGGTCCAGATCGAGGTGTTCCACCTCCCTTTCGTCGGTAAGACCGTGGCAGAAAGGCAACGCAGTGCCATGGCAGCGTTGCCTTCTTGCCATTGGCTCCTCAGGGGCTCGAAACCACGAGGAAAAAACTACCCCCAGACTCCCAAATCCCTCGGCGACCACCTCAAGCGGTGCCGGCTCGATCTCGGCCTCCGGCAAGAGGATGTTGCCGCCCAGATCAGGGTGACGGCGGAGACGATCTGCCATTGGGAGCTGGGCCAGCACGAGCCACCTGTCCGCCTCATCCCGGCAATCCACACCTTCCTCGGCTTCTGTCCCATCAATCCCGCCTGGACCCTTGGCGAGCGCCTTCGGGCTGCTCGGGAGGCCCGGGGGCTTTCTCGAAGACGAGTTGCCGGGCTGGTCGGTCTCGATGAGGGGACGGTCGCGCGGGCGGAGCAGGGCATCCCAAGGATGGCGCGGCGATCGGTCACGGCCGCCAGCGCCATCTTCACCGTTGGCGGCGTAGTCAAGCTGTCCACCAAAGCGGGGGAGGATCAGAATCACTGATCGGCATGGGCCGGATTACGCACTCGAGGGAGGGGTAGCCCCACGGCACCTCCCATGGCCAAAAGGAGGTCCTGGCGCCTCCCAGGCGTTTTCTGCCCACTCGAAAGAACCGCGAGGACCCGTCCGTCTATCTGGCGAGTTGGCTGCCGACGGGGCAGCCTCACATGGCCGTGCGTTTGCGATGCCCTCCTGATCGGGATAGTTGCCCGTGGTCGCACGTGACAGCCTGTGCGTAGGCGGCGACGTCTCTAGGGAGGGGGCTCAGTGCAGATTCGTTCGCTGCCAAGCAGCTTCTTCGGTCTCCGACGGAGTTCCCCCAAAAACCACCCTCCCCTCAGCTCGGCACTCGCAAGAAAGTCTGTTGACTGCCCAAAACCCACCCTGGCACCGTTGGCGTTCACAGACGACTGCGCGCCCCCAACCATCATGGTCGCTCACTACCCGCACAAGCCCATGCGACCTCGCGCCGGCCATGGAATCGCCAGCGTCCTCGACGCACAGATTCAGACCCGCGAGGGGGCGGGACAGGAGCTCGCGCAGCTTCTCGGCCGAGAGAGCGACGAAGCGCCGGGAGACGGTCGAGTGCGACACCGAACGCTCCGCCTCGCTCTTGGGCAGGACCTCGAGGGTGTCGGCGTAGCCCCGGGCGGACACGCCGCGCGAGACGGCGGCCAGGGGGTGGCGATCGAGGGGATCGCGCGAGGCGGCGAAGGCGAAGCTCGGCAGGGCGAGTTCGTGGCCGTCGACGGAGCGAGCCCGGAGCCGGCGCAGTGGGATCCGGCGGCCACCGAGAGTGACCTCGCTCGTCTTCGTACCGGCGCGGATGGCCGTGCAGCCGGGGTTGGGCAGCCACTTGGGGCCGCACAACTCGGGCGCTCGCCCTCCATCATCGCCGAGATGACCTGGCGACCCGTCTTCCCGGACGTCCTCAGTATGTGATATCCTATGATTGACGGTTCCTTGACTACCCCGCCACCCATGGCGATCCCCATTCGGGGAGCCATGTGCTTTGCCTTGTACTGTGTCCCTCAAGCGAATCGCCGAAATTGCCGACGAGAAGGAGAGAGGTAATGGGATCTTTGGCACTCCTCGCGCTACTTGCCTTCATCCTCGCTGTCTACACGATCATTCGATATTGGGTTCTTGTGTACGCTCCCTCAGTTAAACATCTCGACTATGAGGATGCGTCGGATCATGTAAGGGACTTGATCAAGGATATTGACGCCGCAAAATCCTCCATAACGATTCGTTGCCGTCGGTGTGACGTCGGAAACGCCAGCGCTGACCTTCAGGAGGAGTTTGTTAACGCAGCGCGACGCGCCGCAAAGAAAGGCGTCAAGAAGATCACCGTAGTTTGCGAGCAATTCCCCGAGTCGGAAGACCACATCATCAACCGGCTCGCTGCCGAAGGGATCGTCAAGCTAGAACAAGGGAACGTTCTAGTCTATGCGCGAGTTGTTGATGAGCGCACCGTAGTGACTGAGACCAATGCCAATTCTACCAACGCGCAACAGACGAGAGCTCTTGCGCCAGCTGGTTCCTGGGTCCGCGTTCGCCATGCGAGCAAGGCTCTCTTGGCAGACCTCCAGAAGGCCGCATAGCGCGTCTCTGACTTTGGAAGTTCCTTCTGGATCCTGCTAGGTTCTCTGAGAAGGAGACCACCGGGACGTGTCCACTGCTTGCGAAACCCATACGCTCTCTTGGGCGTACTATTGTGTTTTCCCCGCGAAAGCAGCGACCGCGAGTGACTGTTTGCTTGGCGTAAATCCCCATCCCGGAATCACCTCAGCTGGATTCATCGATATTCGCACATGTCCCGATATCGAAACACAGTACTTCCTGCTGATAGCTCTTAGCATTGCGGCACTGAGCTATTTTCAGAGCATCATCAACGCACTCCCCGGCACGGTTGCAGGCATCGAAGAACGCGACGCTCTAACACCTGTATATACGAGTTTCGCGTTCGTAGGTACTGCGCCTCTTGTGCTGTTCGGGCTTGCGGGGATCTTTGCTGTCGTACCGTGGTGGTGGCATTTCGTCTGGGGGCTGTGGCTAGTGTTACTGCCCCTCTTTTTTTTGCGGGCGCAGGTTTTTGTGCGACGAGCGGTAGGGTCGCTTCGTGTCAGAGAGAGCTTGAGTCAGCTGAGAGCGCGACGAATTGCAAATCATGGCAACGCCGCAATTTGCCAAGCGATCGCCCGCCGCGCGGTCGTTGAGTTTACCTATGACGGGGCAACGCGAATCGTCGAACCTCACGCCCACGGCAGAAGTATCGAGGGAAACGAGGTCATGCGAGGTTTTCAGACATCTGACCCAAGTCAGTCGGACGGGTCGATCGCTTGGGGACTCTACGAAGTGTCGAAAATCTCCGGCCTACGGGAGACCGGGGCAACATTTTCCAGTAATCGCTCCAATTACAATCCGAACGAGGAAGGAATGGGTGTCATCCATTGTCACGTCTAACAGCGACCGCAACGGTCTTCTCTCGCGAATAGAATAGAGCCAGCTCCAAGTGGAGCTGGCTCGTGGCATTTCAGAGCTATCCCGATTCCACGAACGAGAAACGAGATGTAGCGGCCGCTGTTGGTGCCAGGCAACGCCTCCACAGCTACACGGGCTCCACTACCAGTGGACGCGCAAGGTCCAGGGCAAGACCGTCGCGCTCCGCATCACGCCTGTCGATGATCTCCTGAATCCGGAGGATCGATGCACCGAGGGACGAAGCAAGCGGCTCCGAGTCGAACCAATCCCGGGGATCCAGGCGAGCCGGTCGTTCGAGGTGTCGCGATACCACCGCACACGCATAGTGGGATCACGAGTAACAGCTGCTCGGATGTGCGGTGGGTCGATGACAATAGCGGCGGATCAGACCACTACGTGTGCGGTGCGAGCCATACTCATGCGGTTGCCGTCGGTCCGGCGAGCGTTGGGGCGATCACCGGAGCCACGTCCTCTGCCGACAGCCGCCCGGAATTCGTGACCATCGCGCTCTGCCGAAAGAACTGACGGAGGAGTAGAGAGCAGGGTCACAACCCTGCTCTCTACTCCTCGCAGCCGCGAATGGAACAACGTCGGTGAGATCCAGCTACAGAACGTCCGTGGCCCTGCGGACACGTCGAGCGCCCTTTGCAAGTATGCGCGACACGGCCTCTACCCTGGCGCGGGAGTCGCTCGCGGTGGGTGCCCGGTAGTTGACGCGCACTTTGTAGCCGCGAACGGTCGCTGGTGTACCGGCTTCCGCCTCCTCGGTGTCGAGATGCACTATCAGCCCTTCCGGCGAGCAGACGGTGACGCGGGCTAGGCTCTCTGACGCAAGCGACGACTGGACTGCTCGTGAAAGGTCACGCAGCGCCGACTTCTCTCGCGCGACGGCGATCACTCGGTCGAAGCCGGCGGCAAGGCACTTCTGGATGTTCGCAAGCTCATGCTCGGGGTTGGTCGAGATTGAGATCTCGCAGGCGATGCGCTTTCCGTCACGCGAGAGCGCTACGTCGACTCGGCCCGCGCCATCGAGGACGTCTTTCTCGATGGTCGCCTTCCAGCCGCGGTCCTCGGCAAGTCGCTTGATGAGGTGTTGGAGGTACTTGTGTTCGGCTCCGCCTCTGCCGGACGCCGGTGCGGCGGGTGACGTCGTCGCTGCAGGCGGACGTCGCGATGGCGGCGGTGTTGCCCTTGGCGGTAGGCAAGAGGTTGCAGGGACGGGGTGCTCCGCCACTACTGGCTCCATAGCCGCGATCGGGGTGTCGATCGTCGTTGGCCGCGGCTGCTCAACGTCGGTAGCCGCACGTTTGACTCCGAGCCCCGGCTCGACCGCTTCTCGCGGCCTCGCGTAGCTCTCGCGCGAAAGCCGGACAATCTCGTCCACCCGGGACCGAGCCTCGGAGGGATCGACCGCCTCGATCGGGAACGTTCGCAAGTTGAAGTCCTGGTCACTGCGCTCAAGCCGGCAAATCGCCTCGCCCACGGCGAGGGACTGGAGATCGTTGGCATCGAACGAAGAGAATCCGTGCGCAAGCAGCCGCGCGTCCTGATCGCCGACGCGAAAGCAGATCCGGGTGGCGGGGTTGGTGAGCACAGCACTCGAAAGCCGTCCGTCCTGGTCTTGGAGTTGCCGCGTGTCTTGGTGCGCGAGCACCAGACCGAGATGGTACTTGCGAGCTTCGGCAAGGAGAGCGGCTACCGACGGGGTGGCAAAGTTCTGGAACTCGTCGATATAGAGGTGGAAGTCGGGCCGCTCGCTCTCGGCGAGCTGCTGGCGCGAGAGCGCAGCCTGATGGAATTTGGAGACAAGAAGCGCACCCAAGAGGTGCGCGTTTTCGTGTCCGATGATGCCCTGCGAGAGCTTGGCGAGGAAGATCTTCCGGCTGTCCATGAGTGACCGGAGGTCGAGCGTGCCTCGGCGCTGACCGACCATGAGCCGGATGAGCTTCGGGCGCAGGAACGCATCGAGTCGCGTCAAGATCGAGGCCGACGGATTGCCTTTGAGGAGCGGGTACTCCTTTTCGAAGTAGTAGACGACCTCCGCGTCCCGGACGCTCGCAAGGAACTCCTTCCGGAATGCCGGATCGACGAGGAACTTCCGGAGATCGAGGAGCGACCCGCCGGCGTCACTCTCGAGGAACGCGAGGATCGCGTTCCCCAAGATGGACGTCATCTGGTCCCCCCAGGATGTCGCGAATCTCCGGAAGATCGCGACGAGATCAGAGGACAAAAGGTTCTTCTCGACCTCGGAGTGCGCTTCGAGCACGTTGAACCCGACCGGGTACTCCTCATCGGACGGATCGAGGATCGCAACGTCCGAGAACCGTTTCTCGGGAATCCGAGCAAGCACTTCGTCGATGAGGTCTCCGTGCGGGTCGAGCACCCCGACGCCGTCGCCGTTCTCGATGTCCTGCAGGATCATCCGGAGGAGCAGCGTGGATTTTCCGGTCCCTGATGCCCCGACCACGTAGGTGTGGCGCATCCGGAGATCAGGATCGATCGTGACCGTCCTGGTCTTCCCGCGATGCGTGTTCTCGCCAAGGACAACGCCCTTCCGCGAAGCTCCGGCCGCCGCTCTCGTGGTCCGTGCTTCCCGAGCGAGGCTCTCGGAGCGCACGGACACCGACGGAAGGTGGACGAGCGAGACGACTTCATCACTCGAAAGGAGCATGCCTGACCGGTGCGTGCGCCGAGCGAGGAGATCTTCCTCGTGAAGGTCGTCCGGATAGTCGTCGTTGGAAAGCGGGATCAGCTCATTGCCGCCGGGGTTCGCAAACTGCCCAAGGCTTCCGCCGAGCGTCCTGACCAATGACCATGCGCGTTCACGATCGGGGCAGCGTGCGGCGACACGCACCACAGCAGCGAAGAAAGGATGCGCGATTTTCTCGGCTGCCTGCGATAAAATCTCGGGAGCGTCGGCAAAGAAGCTATCCCCATCACCATCCGTGACCGCGCGAAGAACGCTCGGCGCCCACGGGTTGCGTGTCGCCTGCGAGAGCACCTGTACGAGACCGACCTCATTGTCGCGAAGGTCCCCGAGTGCTGCCACCACCGAGATCAGAGGATCGACGTCGAAGTCCTTGGCAATCTTGAGCGGGAGCATGAACTCACGCGACAGCCCGAAGTCGACCACGAGGCCGTGCCCGTCATCCGCGCAGCTCCAGAGATCGCGAAGCGACTCGGTCGCTGGAACGATGCCCGTCTCGGGGAAGTAGGCACCGAGCGCACGCCGGATATCCGCGGAGTCGGACGCACGACACGCGAGCGTGACTCGCACCTCGCCCGATCGGCCAGTTAGCTCGAAGGAGACCGGGTGCTCGACCGGCGAGAGCGCCAACAGAAACCGCTCGGCGCGCTCCTTGGTGACCTTCAGATCGCCGGGCAGCGTGATCGTGTGCTCGACGATCTCATCACCGAGCCGATCTTCGAGGGGAAGCGGTTCGTCATCGACCTCGCTTTGGAGGTGCCCGGCCTCGTTCGCCCGAGCGCTCGACCCGCGAAGGCGCTCCACCCAGCGGCTCAAGCGCGTGTGCTTGCGTCCATCGTCGCGCTGGCCCTGTCGTGGAGGCAGCGTGTGGCCGAAGAACGGCCGGAACGGAGGCTCGACGACGACCGGCGCATCCCACACCTGCCAACCCCGACCGCGGATCTCCCAGCGGTAGAACTCCTGGGTGAGATGCTCCTCGACCGTCACGGCGAAGTCGATCTCACAGCGTGCTGGTGATCGGCAAGGCTACTTGTAGAACTCCCGCAAGACGGGCTTGCGTTCGAGCTCGGAGAGCGGCCGGAGACCCTTGGCCTGGGTTAAAGCGTCGATCACTTCCAAGACGGCGCCATGCACCGCCTCCTGGAACATGAGCGTGGTGTCGATGCGAAAGTAGGTGAGCGGCCGGAAGAGGCGTTCGAACACCCAGCCGACCACCGGGATCACGACGATGTAGACTTCCTTGCCGCTCTCGGAGAGCAGAACACCGACGATTCCCAGGCCGATCACGACAGCCAGAACTGAGACGAGCAGTCCCACGCCCATGCCGAGCTGAGAGCCGATCAGATTCCAGGCCACCATGAAGCCGATGACGGCTGCTGCGGTGGGCAGAACCGGCGACGGCCGCGGTTCCCCCAACCACGTCGAGACGAAGAAGCTGTTGCCGAACGGTGCCGCGCAGATGTCAAAGCTGTGCCTGCCACGCGAAACCCGCAGGTACTCGCGCTTCGCGGACAGCAGACCACCCTCTTGCCAGTCGATACGCGAAGGCTTTCCGTCGGGAACCTGACGCTTCTCGATCGCCTTCTCGACCGCGGTGTAGAACTCGAGCGACGAGGTCTCGAGATTCTCAATGAGCCGATGCCAATGGGAGATGATTGCAGCGGTGGGTATGGATCTCGGCATGGCTTCACCCCTTGCTCCGGGGGTCACTCACATCAAGGCTCTTGGTCCTTGTGCCGCGCGACACCCTCGTTGTGGTAGGCGAAGCCGGAGTAGGAGCCGTAGGGCGAGGAAAGCGTTCCAGTCCCGTCGGTGGACTCGGTTCGCGAATGGTCCTCGGTGAGCATACCGGCGAGAGTCCGGTCACGCCGGTGGTAGTTGGTCAGACCACGACGCTCGATGGTGTACTCGTAGACAAAGCGGTTGGTTGTGAAGCGAATCACCTTGCCGGCGTGGACCACTGCGTCATCCGTAAACTCGCCGCAATCTTTCGTATCTTGACTACACGGACCGCTCGGTGTGACGCAGGTCGTGATGGTCAAGCAGTAGCCCGCGATGATTGACTCTACGATCTCTGGCTTGCCGCCATCGCGCTCGACGGTTCTCCTCTTCGTTTTCCAAACCGAGAACGACATCCCCGTGTCCGCGTCGATGAGCTGGAACATGTTCGCGTTGAAGAACACGGTTCTTGAGGAGAAGCTCGAGGCCAGGGCAGGTGATGCGATACCCGTAGCGACCGCTCCAATAAGTACAACTGTCGCTGCGGTCTTGTTCACCATACGAGCGTCCAGCCCAGAGTTACGGCACGACGGTCAGCGGGCCGCTGGCGCAGACTGTCCCCGATGCCGTGCGGTAGTTGCAAACGCGGAGGGTGTACGTCCCCGCGGTCACGATCACGGAACCGCCAACGGTCAACTGGCCGATCGTACCGACGGGGCGTGTGTTCAGATCGGGTCGCGGTATCGGTGTGCCGTTCACATCCCACTGCAGGCTTAAGGCACCCTGGTTGTCCGAGTCTCCGAATACGAACCCGCTCCCGTTCACGCGGACATCATAGCCATTGAAGAGATTGCATGTCTGGCCGGCACGGCAGGTACCCGTGATCGATGAGATGACGGGCGATGGTTGATAGACCGCGAACTGGACGGTGTTGCTCCGCTGGCCGTTGGAGAAACTGGGCACGGGGTTATAGAGCTGGACAAAGTAGGTTCCTGGCCTCTCCGGGAATCCGACGCCGGAGCCCTCACCGAACGAATCGACATGGTAGGTCGCGAGTGTGCTGCTCGCAGGTGTTGCTCGAAGGCTCCCAAGCCCTGGCGGATCAGAAGCACCCCACAAGAGATACAGGATCCCGGTACTGAAGTTCTGACCCGTGAATGAAAGATCGACAGCCCCCGTATTGAGCGTCACAGATGAAGGCGTGAAGTTATTGATTGCTGGCACGGGGAGCGCGGCGGTCGGTGTCGGTGAAGGGGTCGCTGTTGGGCTTGGAGTGATGCAGGCGAATTTCTGGATCCGATCGATATCTGCGACATAGACATTGCTGGCAGAGTCAACGGCCACGCCGGTCGGTCCCCTGAACTCACCGCCGCCAGAGCCAGACATCCCCCATTGACCGATGAATGTGCCGCTCTGGCTGAACTTCTGGATGCGACGGTTGGTAGTGTCGGCGACGTACACGTTACCACCATCGATCCGTACATCCTCCGGCCCCATGAGTTCGCCGACACCACTGCCCCCAGGTCCTCCCCACTTCGTGAGAAAAAATCCACCTGAACTAAATTTCTGGATGCGATTGTTCCCCGTATCGGCAACGTACAGGTTGCCTGTTGCATCCACCGCTACGGCGCGTGGTTGCAACAGCTCGCCGTCGAGACTTCCGACAGTCCCGATCTTCCCCACGAAGCCGCCGTTACCATCAAATATTTGGATTCTATGATTGTTTCGATCAGCTACATAGACCTTACCGCTAGTATCGAGAGCGACACCCGTGGGCTGATCGAATTGCCCATCGCCGGTACCCCGCGTACCCCATACGAGCACGAATGTACCGGCAGTCGTGAACTTGTGAATGCGGTGATTCAGCCTATCGGTGACATACACATGCGTGCCATCAGTAGCGACGCCCGAAGGCGTGTCGAACTGTCCGTCACCCGCGCCGTAGCTTCCCCAACTACCAAGAAAGACCCCGTCGCTCGTGAATTTCTGTACGCGAAAGTTCTCCCTCTCGGTGACATACACGTTGTCGGCGGCGTCAACGGCGAGATGGTAGGCGCCGTTGAGCTGCCCATCCCCAGAACCAAGAGTTCCCCACTTGGTCACAAATGTGTACTGGCACCCAGCGGTCGCTGTTGGGGTCGGCGTCGGAGAAGGAGGAGGTGTCGTGTAGAAGACCCGTGCCTGCACATAGTCCGCACGGCAGGTGTTGGTAGGCGTCGTGCCACGAGCCCAGCACCACATCCGTACGCGGAAGTTCAAGTCCGAAATCTCTCCCGGCGACCAGCTTCGTCCCCAGGTGTCGGTTGACCCACCGATCGTCCAGGTGCCACGACCACCAGAGAGACCACTCCCTCGGCAGTTGGGCGTCCCAGGTGTGGTGCTCACACATTCGCCGCCGCCTTCCGGATCAGGATTCACCATGTAAGCCGGAATGAACGAGCTACCGCCGTCGTACGACAGATCAGTGAAGATGTCGTCGAAGTAGTTACCTACGCCTACGTGTCCTTCAATCTGAACCTCGATACCGGTGACGGTTGCATCAGAGGGGAGTGAGAAGCCGAATCCGCCTACTTGGTGAGTTGGCCGCACGCTGCCAACCTTCATGCCGACTGCATCGAGATCATCGTCGGCGAAGAGGTTCTGGCCGTCGACCCAACCACCCGTCTGACTGCCGCCCAAGAGAAAACCCGTGTCAGTTGAGACCGGGCTTGGCGTGTTTGTTGGAACTGGCGTTGGGCTGGGACTGGCGAGAGCGGGAGGTAGGCACACAAGGACGATGGTGTCCGTATCCTTCTGGCCATCAATCCCAACCGTGCGGAGCTTGAAGGCCCGCGATGCTTTCTTGGGACCGTTCCGGCTCGACTTCAAGCGTACCCGAAGATCGACATCGCTCGTGTAGAGTGAGCCGATGAAGGGCAGGGCACCAACACCTGCAAGAGCATCGAGGAGCCCCATCCGGTTCATGGCGTCGTCCGCGTTCTTCTCCGAATCCTTCTCGCTTGGTTTCAAGAGTTCGTAGGACGCGATGCCCGGAGACACGCATGCGGGTAGCCGTAGGTCCTGGTGGTTGAAGATCAGCCGCGTGTTGAAGGTGCAGGCGCCATCAGCCGCGCCATCGAGATCGCACGCGGCACCGTCAGTGCAGGGCTGCTTCGACTTTGGCACACACTTGCGTGAGTCGAGTAGTAGCTCACCCGCAAGAGAAAACTCGCCGAAGCAGTCGGTCTTGGCAGAGCCGCCGCCCATCACGAGTGACTTGTCAGAGGCAGAACCGCACGAAAGGAGTCCTTTCAAGACATCAATGTCGCCCTTGTCGATGACGCCGTTGCCGTTCAAGTCTCGCGGATCTTCGGGGTTTGCAGGGCGGCCGAGGGCGTCGCGGATGATTTTCTCATCTTTCGCATCAATACGGGTATCATCGGTCAAGTCACCACGGAACCGCGGCAGGCCGACTTCCAGCCGAATAATTCGTTGAGTACCACCCGGGAGATATACGAGGAGGCTGGCGACCCCGTAATCAATACCTGTAATTACAAACCGGGTCTTGCCTTGGCTTTCCTCACGTCGCACTGTGGCAACGCTCGGGTGAGCGGTCTCGATGAGGCTTTCCTGTAGGCCAGTTACATCAATGTCGACACCTTCGACGTAGGCATGAAGGGAAAGACTCTCTTCCTCGGCTGGGCGGACCGCCATCAGCTCCGGCACCTCAATTGCAGACCCATAGTCGAAATCGGGAAGCACTAATATCTCGACGCTATCGCGTAACACCGTCGTGCCAACTCGTCCGGCAATCCTCAGTGTAACGGGCCCGACGACGTCTGCAGGTAGCGGGAGCTGGATCATTCCGGAACCACCTGAGGCCCGGCCCGCCCCGCCGGGTACCGTCGCGACTAGCCCATCGAAGGTCACCCCGTGCGTATCTACCAGCACACTCACAATGTCGCCCCGCTGGAATTGCTCGCCAGGTGCGGGGCTAGTGATTTCGAGCATTGGGTCAGCCGCGGCTCGCCCAATCACGAGGAGCAAGACCGCAACCGTAACCACGACGATCGCAGTCGCTAGTAATGCCAACCGATTCATATACCAGGACATTATCATGTTAATATTCTAGCACGATACTTTGCCTAGGGTTGTGGACTACTCGGGGGCACTCTAACAAACTGATCGACTACACCATCGAGCAAGTTAGCGATCTCGGCCGGAAGTTGCGGTCGCGAAAGGATTGATCGTGATGGAAATGGGGCATCCGGTATCCCGCAGTAGCCGACGGTGCCAGAGTAAACCTCCTGGATATCTCGCTGGAGTCTAAGATATCTCGCCAAAACAGTCGCGTCTGTGTGCAGATAGGGGCCGACTCCGGTCACCTGAGAGCCGGCTTGTGATAGCGTCTGACTCTGAATCGGCGACACGAGGTCCGTCAGGACCGCGGGGGAGCCCAAGAGCTGCGCCCCACCACTCGGCGGGCTCCATGCCACCGTACAGAAGGGCGGGGTCACAGGGAGATCCTGCAAATAGTCGGCGAGATGACAGAGGGCAGCATCCAGGCTGTTGGCATCATCCGCTGACGATGATGCAGAAACAAAATGCGTAGGTATCGAACCCGGCCGTGAGTTAAGCGTACGGAGGGCATCATTGGATGGGCAATCCGAAACCGGGCAGAGGTTCGCGACAGCTCCGTGGTGAGCCTGCCGAAGGTAGTTACGCAGATCGTCATCGTCGTCAGAGAACCGAAGAACCGTGTCAACGATGCCGGCGACATCCGTCGAATACTCGAAGGGACAGGATACTATTGCGGACGCGAAGTCGAGGCCGACGGTGGCCCAGCGTGTGCCCTCGTGCGGTGTGTCGATGCTGACGAGCCTACGAACATCGCCCGCGAGAAAGTTCGACGGTCGCCTATAGAGGCCTCCAAGATGTTGATTTAATGCTTCAACACAGTCCTGAAAAAGGCCTGGAACCGGTTGGCAGAGTGGAAGAGTCCGAGTAGCCAGGGCACCCATACTGTGTGCGACGACGTCGAGTTGGATCGCGACCGCATCGTTGTCGACTCCGAATCGATTGAGGCAGCCTCGAAGATCGCGAGCGATCTCGCCGGCGACAGTGGCGAAGGACGCGAATTGACTACCGGTGTAATCAGCTACGCAGTAGTAGTGCTTGTGAGGAGGCCGAATCGCAGGGGGAAAAGTCAGGTGAACGCTCGAATCTGGGGGCGAGGCGGAGTTCAGGAATGACCGCCAAGTGTTTCTGCTGCCGCCGAAGCCATGCACGAGAAGAACAGGCGGCCGTAGAAGTCGCACGACTCGTTCAGGTGAGCTGCAAGGTTGATGAGGTGAAGACGGTGGATCTGGAGTAAACTGAATTGTATAGGGATAGGAACGGTCTCGAGTGGTGTCGTCCCCAAAATGATCGGGACTCTTGACGATGAAGTAGCCCAGGTGGCGAGTGACCGAGGCAGCGTTCTTTACTTCGGTCGTGCGTACCGATTGGCTGCAGGGATTTTGTGAAACAGCGCCCGCAAGGGTGTGGATGGATGGATTAAGGGAATTGGCAGGACAGTCGATTGAGAAGGTGATATCGCCCGGTTGCTGGGTCTCAAAAACAAAAAGGAGACGAGATACTCCGTCGCTGGCAAGCGCAGTTGGGTGCCATGCATAGTACGGAAGTCTAGAGGTAATTGAGGAGATATCTGAATTGACGAGTCCGGCGGAAGTCGCAAAGGATGAAGCGTCGTAGGTTATTACTTGCACAGAGTTGCAGGTAGATGTGGACGGTGAGCAACGGGGATCTAGGTCGTCGATAAAGTCGTTGCAGTCGTCGTCAGCGCCATTGGTGCAGGTGGGGTCACCCACGGGACCTTCAATGCCCGGTGGTGCGGGATAGTAACGGCAGGAATCGCCGACGCAGCGGTCGAGCGTGCATCCGTCCGCATCCTCGCAGTCGCCATTCAGCGCGCAGTCAGCAGAACCACCAATGCAGGCACAGGATGCGTTGCAGGTTTGGCCGGTTGAGCAATCGGACGGGGAGCCGTCACATTCTTCGTTGCAGCCGGCCTGGATGACATCGTCGCCGCAGTGAGGACCGCCCGCGCACACGCCGGCGGTGCAGCGGTCGTTGATCGTGCACGGGTCGGGGTCGGTGCAGCTGGTGTTGTTGGGGCGGGACTGTCTTTGGCAAGCGTGTGTAATGAGATTACAGACACCCGTGTTGCAGTCGTTGGCTAAGCTGGTGCACTGGGTATCGCTGGTGCAGCCGAGTATTTCGCACGCACCGCAGTCGCTTGCGCGGCACGTCTGGCCGCCGGCACAGCTTGACGGCAATCCGGTGTCACAGGCCTCCGTACCACAGACCCTTCCGTCGCCACACGAGACGGGACGGGGCTGTTGGACACATTGGTCGTTCGATTCATTGCAGACACCCGTGTTGCATAGATCAGTCTGAGCGCTGCAATCTCTGGCCGTTCCGCCGACGCAGGTGCCGGCACCGTTGCACGCGTCGTTGATCGTACAGAACTGTGTATCGTCGCATGAGACGGTGTTGTTCGCTGTGACGCATTGCGCAGTGCTCGGGTTACAGGAGTCATTCGTGCAGGAGTTACCATCGTTGCAGCTCGTATGGCCGGGATCACTGCACGAACAACCGGCCGAATCGACAACCTGACCAGAGGAAGTCCCCGGACACGAGTCGCTCGCATCCGGAACACTGTCGCCATCGGCATCCGGAGGTACCCCACCTTGGCAGGTGCATGAAGCGGTGCAGGTCTGGCCGGCCGAGCAGCCGACTGGTGATCCATCACACTGCTCGCTACCTTCCTTGGTGTTGTTCCCGCAGGTTGTGATTAGCCAGTGTCCGTTGGTGCTCCAACCGGTCCCAGGGGACCCGGAGAGTTGCCACCAGAGGTTCTGCCCGATGTTCGTTCCCGCGTCGGCGCAGGTCGGTCCGCCGACAACGGTCATCTGTGTACCCGACGGCATCGTCGCCACGAGTGTTCCGGTGACACCTGCCGGATTGCGCAACCGTAAGTTGTGGCCATCGGCTGTGACGCTTACTGTGATCCCGATCGAGGGAAATGGTGTGAGCCATTCGGCGACCGCACTCCAGCCCTCGCGGTTCTGGTCGTCGCGCACCTGCCACCACCGAAAACCATCTGGCGTTACCGTGACGCCGTCACCGATTACCTGGAGGAAGTCGAGTGGTGGGTTTGTCCCGATCTCTGAGGAGGCAACCCCGGGCCCGTTCCTGAGTTTCAGGCCCGTCCCGCAGGTGTTGACGATCTGGACCTGCTGTCCGACCGAGATGGCAAGTGCCGGTGTCGCGTGAGCGAGAACCACTGCCGAAAGGAGAATGCTGGCTCCGCGGCACGCTCTCCGTGCCCACAGTCTGGACCAAGTCGCAGGCGTCTCCGCCATCTCCCCTCCGTCAGGTTGTCCCCGGTGCCGAGCACCAAGAGCTAGACCGGCCGGAACGCAAAAGTCAACCAGTACCGTCACCTACACCAAATGGTGTATCTCGCTCGGGGTGGCGGAACCGAAAGACGAACGGTCAGCCAGGCGGCGCTCTCATGCGCCGCACCCTCGCGATCTTCACCTGACCGATCTGGTCGGTCAGATCTACGAGGCCGTGGGAACCAGCGATGGCTGGGGTGTCTTCTTGGGCGGCCTTGCCGGAAGGATGCGCAGCGTAGCCCCGGCCCTCAACCTGACCGGCAAGGAACGTGACGCCGGTACGCTCTGGATCGCCCCTGGTCAGGACGACGAAGAGACGCGGCGCGTCTACGACACCTACTACCTCGCCCGTGATCCGAGGCGCCCCAAAATCCAGGAGACACCTGCCGGCGGAACCTTCATCGGCAACAGGGTCTTCCTCGATCGCGAGCTTGTCCGAAGCGAGTTTTTCAACGACTTCCTCCGGCCCCGAGACTTCTTCCACATCATGGGAGGAGTTCCCATCAAAGAGCCCGAACGGATGGCGGTGATCCGCCTCATTCGGCCGAGGAAGGCGCCACCTTTCGGGAATCAAGAGCTTCGGCTCCTCAGAGTCGTCATGCCGCACCTCACCCGAGCCCTCCACCTCCACTGCGAGATTGCTCGCGTCGCGGACGCGCGAGACAGCGCTCACGAGGTGCTCGACCGGTTTCGGACGGGAGTCATCCTGCTCGATCGTGAGGGCAAGGTCATCACCGCAAACCTCCAGGCCCGTGCGATCCTCGATCGCAGCGATGGTCTGTTGGTGAAGGACGCCACTCTCACTGCGGAGAGCACCGCTGCGAGAAGCGAGCTTGCCTCGACGGTCGCAGGGGTGCAGGCGCCCGACGGCAACGAGTCTGCGTCGCTTCGCATCCCGCGCTCCTCGGGGAAGAGACCGCTCGGGCTCCTCATCGCGCGGCTTCGAGGCAGACTTCTCGGCGACATCTCGAATCGAGCAGCGGTCGTTGTCTTCGTGAGCGATCCCGACGAGCAACGAGTGGCGCCGATCGACTTCGTCCGGCAGTCGCTCGGTCTCACCAAGGCCCAGGCTCGTCTCGTTGTTTCGCTCGCTGCCGGCGGACGCCTGAAGGACATCGCCGAGAAGCTCGGCATCACCTATGCGACTGCACGCAGGGAGCTCTTCGACGCGTTCAAGAGAACCGGGGTGCACCGGCAGAAAGATCTGATCGGGCTCGTGGTATCGAGCGTCGGCTCGGTCATGCAACATGCGGACCTCGAGGTCGTCGGTGGTAGCGGCCATCGCCGATCTTCGTGATCGCCTTCCCGCGAGACCAGCGCGCGACGGCCATGACCGCGGCTCTCGGATTGCGCGAGAGGGCAGGGATCCTCTTCTGGATTTCTGCGAGCGTGAACTCGTTCGGCAGTCCCGCGAGCACCTTGTCCCAGTCGATGCCGGAGGGCTGATTCCGCTTGCGGACGACCTTCCTCGTTCGGGAGGACCGAGCCGGAGACCGAACGCGCACGCCCTGGGGCTGCCCTCGGCCAATACCGGAGAGTGCCGCGGTCCACTTCAGAGCTTCTTGTCGGAGACCCGAGAGGTGATTCTCCACGTCGGCGATCTCTCGGCGTATCAGGTCGAGCGTACGGTCGACCTGTCTGCGCAGGTTCCCGAAGATGTCGCGCTGTCTCGGCATGTCCCCTCCTGTTTGGCAGGCGAGAAGAACTGAAACGGGCGGCAACGTCAACGACAGCGCGGGTTGGATGCCGAAAAGAAAAGAGCCAGCTCCCTTTGGAAGCTGGCTCGTATCGTTTCAGAACCTTCCCGTGTCCACGAACGAGACATAGCGGTCATCGCCGATCACGACATGGTCGAGAATGCGGATGCCGAGGAGGTCTCCGGCCTCTTTGAGGCGGCGGGTGAGCGCAACGTCCTCGGCGGACGGCTCGGGATCTCCCGACGGGTGATTGTGAACGAGGATGAGGGTGGCAGCATTCGCGATGATCGCCGCCTTGAACACCTCGCGCGGATGGACGAGCGACGCGGTCAGCGACCCGACCGACACCGTGTTGAAGCCCATCACGCGACCCTTGCCGTCGAGGAGCACGGCGATGAACTCCTCGCGGTCGAGCTTCAGGAAGCGGTCACGGAAGGTGCGGAAGATCTGCTCGGAGCCGGCAACCGGCGAGCCGGCCAGACCGTAGCCGCCTCGCCGCTCTCGGACGACCTTGAGCTCCCACATGGTCAATCCTCCCCGGGGAGCATGATCGTGGCGACCGGTTCGCCTTCATCGCCAGGTCCGACATGGAGGATCATCTCCACAACCTCGGCGTCGATGAGGACCGAGAACGAGACAGAGCTGTCGTCGGGCCGTTTGCGGGCGGCGAGTGAGGACATCCACAGAACGTCGTGGGCTCTGCCGCGGGTGTCCTCGTGACTGTCCGCGGGCGCTTGGACGAGAGCCCAGACGGCGGCCGTCATGGCGACCGGAATCCGGAATCCACCCATCATCTCGCGGGTGCTTGCCCACTCGGTCATGTCGACGAGCACGCCATCCTCGATCGCCTGACCGCGCGTGTAGCGGTGGACGACATCGGCGTCCGAAAAGAACTTTTCCATGGTCACCCCTCGGGTGACTGTTCAGAGAGAGGAATCTCCCCCCGGGAGGTCTCGTCAAAGAACTCCCCGGGAGAGGTCTGCGAAAATGCAGACCGGATCGGGTGAAAGGTGATAGCGACAGTCGCGTCTCTTCCATCAACACAGAGGAGGACTCGCCGATGCGCAGGTTTCTTGTTGGATCGATCGTGACTGTCGTTCTCGGATATTCAGCCTTCCCGCTGCAGGGGAGCACGCAAGCGGAGATCGCACCCGTCGTTCCTGATATCGTCGAGAGGAGCGGCTGCTGCTCATGGCACGGCGGCGTCTGCGGTTGCGACTCTGGGCGCGCCGTGTGTTGCGACGGTATGCTCAGCCCGTCGTGCGGCTGCTGATGGCGCGGTGACCGGCCATCTCGGAATTCAAGCGATGTCGCGAGGTGCCAGCGTCTCCGCGCTGAATGGGTGCGTCTGGATGCCGAGGGTCATGAGCTTCAGGTAGATCTCGTGGTTCGGCAGGTAGACGAGATCGCCCTCCGAGATCTCGGGGTAGAACTCGCGCGCGACGATCTCGGCATCGGCCAAGCCGATCCGAAACGAGATGATCGTGCCGACGTTGCCGATGATCGCGTCGCGGATCTCCGGTGCCAACTGCGAGAGGTACTGGTGCGCGAGCACCAACCCCACGCGGTACTTGCGGAGCTCCGAGAGCATGTTCGCGAGCGAGAGGGTCGTGAAGTTCTGGAACTCGTCGAGGTAGACCCAGAAGTGTCGCCGCTCGGTCTCCGGGATCTCCGCTCGGCCGAAGGCGGCGTTGCCGATCGACGAGACAAGTAGCGATCCCAAGAGGTTCGCGGTGTCCTCGCCGATCTTCCCCTTGGCGAGGTTGACCAGCAGGATCTTGCCCTCGTCCATGACGCGCCGAAGATCGAGGCCTTCTCCCTTGCCGTTCAAGATCCCGTAGAGGAGGGGGTTGGCAAGGAACGCCCCCACCTTGTTTTGGATTGGTGCGATCGCCTCGGCGCGAAACCGATCCGGATACCCCGGAAATTCCCGCAGCCAGAAGGACCGGACCTGCGGGTTCTCGACTCGTTGTCCGACGCCTCGCCGGTAGTCGTCGTCCGAGAGCAGGCGAAGGACATCCGCGAGCACCGGCTTCTCCTGGTCGAGAAGCGCCAAGAGCGCATTCCGCAGGATGTGCTCGAGGCGCGGTCCCCAGGAGTCAGCCCACAGCTTTCGGAACACCTCGAGCATCGCGGAGGCGGCAAGTGACCTCTTCTCGAAGGGAACCCCGCCGAGCGGGTTGAAGGAGAGGGTCCGCGATCGGTCAGGCACGTCGAAGTAGATGACATCGCCCTTGCGCTCGTCGGGGACCGCGCCGAGCACGCGCTCGACCAGATCTCCGTGGGGATCGACCAGGGCGAAGCCGTAGCCTGCACGAAGATCATCCCGCATCAAGGTTTCAAGGAGCGTCGACTTTCCGGTTCCCGTCTTGCCAAGCATATATATATGGAAGAGCCGATCGGTGGTCCGAATCCCGAAGGGCCTGTGTTCTGTGCGAAAGTTCGTCCGGGCGAAGACGGCAAGGTGGTTCTGGGTGTGGTGCATCCTCACCCATGATCGAGCCCATCGCTCCAGCACACGAGACGGGAGGACTTGCCGTTCGCGGCAACATGCCCCGTCTACTCGGCCCGCTCCATCCTCCTACGCTGAAGGCAGACGCTCTTTGGACAAAGGAGGATACGATGAGCCAGGAGCAGAACGGTCGGACGCGATCGGCCGCAAGAGGTCCGGTCGCCCAGATGCGGGTGAAGCGAAGCGTGAGCCCCGACGGCAGGATCGACTCGCTCTCGGTCGAGATCACCTCGCCCCTCGAGAGTCTTGCGCCAGATGAACTCACGCGATGCGCGAAAGAGATCATCGCCAGCGAGGCCGAGGTCGTCGAGGTCTTTCTCGGGAAGCAGCAGGCGGAAACCCTCCCTCGGTCGAAGTCGCGAGCGAACGGCAACGGAGCCAAGGGAACCCCGGCCCAGATGCTGTCAGTCGGCGGCATGGACACCGAGTGGGGTAGGCGCCTCTTCATCACCTTCAAGGTGAATGGGGAGACCGCCCGCGTGTTCGGCTCGACGCGGAAGGTTGCGGGCCTGCTCGCCTCGGCCGGCACGCCCCTCGAGGAGTCGGCGATCGAAGAGGGTCTTGATCTGAACATCCCGTGCAGGGTCCTCACGGGCAAGACCAAGGACGGCCGCTACCTCTCGATCGAGAAGGTGCTGCCGGCGACCTAACCCACAAGGCCAGACGTTCCTCGGAGCGTCTGGCCTCTTTTTCAAGCTGGTTCCGGAAGGCAAAGAAAAAGCCGATTGGTTGGTCCAGTCGGCGGGGCGTACCCGATTCGGGTCAGGAAAGGAGCGAGAGACGCCTGAGGTCGTCCTCCGTCCAGCGGGCTTGGAGTTCGATCATGCTCCGGAGAGTCTTTGGCGGGAAAGTGTCGCCAGAGTGGTGGAAGGTCACGGTGACGCGGCGCCCGTCAGCATGCGTGTAGTGGCGGTGGCTGCCGCGCTGGCGATCGAGAGTGAACCCGTCGGCGAGAAGAGCTCGAACGAGTTCGCGGGCTGTGAGGGAGCGGAGTCGGCTGTAGTCGATCATCCGATGGTGACGGCCACCACGGGTTCATCCAGTACCTTGACGTCTGCTGGCAAGGCCTCGCCGTCCTCGAGAAGGCTCTCGAGAACCATCTGGGCAACCTCCTCGATATTGCGGAGCGCCTCGTCCTTGGTCTTGCCCCACGTGGCGGCACCCCTCGCCTCGAGGGCGGGGACGTAGGCGCGCCAAGCGTCAGCGTCCGGCTCAACGACGACCGGGAAGACATACGACTTCACGATTCCACCTCCTTTCTTGAGGATCTGGGTTGATTCCATACCCAAGTGTAGGGAGACCGGCCAACAGTGTCAACCTATGTTTAGTAGCTTGTAAAGAACGCCGCGCTCTTCTCCTGATTGTCCACGTGACGATGAAGCCCTGCATGCTCGTAGTGTTGTTTGTAAGGAGTACGAGGTCGCCGATTTGGCGATTCACTTCCGAGCCGGAACGTCTCCTACTTGTGGCGGGTATCGGTCGATCGGGAGGGTTGGACGAAGCCGACAGGACTCTTCTCGACGCGGGCTGGTGGCAGTTTTGTCGTCCCGAGATCTTCGCCAACGCGGTCGAGGACTTCCTTGATCCCGGGAATCCATGGGACGCTTTGACGGAGCGGGAGATCGAACCAACGGAAGGACGAGAACTCTCGGAAATTTAGCTTCACTGCTCCCTTGTTGGCGAGGCAGAGAAAGCGGATGCCGGGGATGACTCGCTGTTCGGTAGGCACGTGGATTGAGTACGCCTCGAGAATCTGTCTCGGCTCAATGGCGAGTCCGAGTTCTTCGAAGATCTGCCGCTTGATGGCAGCTTCGAAGCTCTCTCCGGGGAGCACCGAACCACCGCCACATTCCCAGTGGCCCGGAAAGAGAGATCGTTCCCGTGAGCGTTTCGCCCCGAGTACCTTCCAGCGTCCCGCATCCTGGCGAACGCAGACGCCCGCGACGTGTACCTCGATGAGGGGTGGGCCATCCTCGCGGATGGGAAAGTGTGCGTGCTCAAGCTTCACATTCTCATTATACACCGCCCGTGAAGAATCCAAGCGATCCGATATCGGGCGGTCATAGCCTCGGAGCGGGAAGCATCGAGACGGCTCTTGTAGATGTCGCGGATCAGCTTCTTCGCGTCGACGAGTCCTTTCCATCCTCCCGCATGGCGGGGGAGGTTGCCACGAAGGGAACACCACCCCTCTTGGTTCCTGATCGAGCCAGGGTCATACTTGGGCAGCATCACGCGGCGATGCTGCGGCCATCGTGTGCTTGAGTGTCGGTGAGTTCTCGTATCTTCGCGAGCGTCGCAAGAGCGGAGGCATCAGCGCTCAGGGCAAGGGTTCGAACGTCCTCTACGTAGGTCCACATCTCAATAAAGAATCGAACTCCGGACTGCTGGGGGCAGTCCGCGGGCGAGCTGTGGGAGCGAGCAAGATTCTCCCCAGGTCCACCACTTCGCTTCGGTGTTATGATAATTGTATAGAATCGAAAAAAAATAAAGTTAATCGTCTTGTCTATCGAAGTTAAATTGTGACCATTAAAATAGCTTAGTTTATATGATTCCCCTCTTAAATATGGCATTTCACGTGAAATATTGGACATTTCTGTGTATATCTATTGGACATTGTGGATAAAGGACATTAAAATCATGTCTTTTATGTCCTTTTGCCTTATGTATGCCTCAATATAGCGAAAAGCGTCGTATAGGGAACATTGCCGAAGACGTATCGGTGGTGTTTCTTGTGAAAAGCGGTCATATGGTTTTAGATAGAAACTATCTAAAGAAGTGGGGCGAACTCGATATTGTATCGGTTGACCGATCCGATACTATCCATTTTATAGAGGTTAAGTCTAAAACTATCGGCTTTTCACGTGAAATGAATATAGATAATACTCAAAATTTAGTTTCACGACAAGTTTCACAAAAAAGTTTCACAGCAAATACATTTAAAATAGAGCTTTCACGTGAAAGCATTGATGAGGAAAGTGATGGATATCGACCAGAAGATAATGTCCATTACTTTAAGCAGAAGCGCATGATGCGGGCGATCGAGTCATATATAATGGAAAACGAAAGTAAGATGGGGGATAGAGAGTGGCAGATTGATGTTTTGGCCGTAGCCCTCGATTTTTCACGGGAAACGGCTATAATGAGGCATATTGAAAATGTGATTTTTGATATATAGTCGTGTGAGACTATTTTTCACGTGAAAGCATGATTCGGAGTGTAGTATACCGGTAGTACGTCTGCTTTGGGAGCAGATAGACTGGGTTCGATTCCCAGCACTCCGACAATTCATAATAAAAGGGAATCGAAGGGAAGTCTGGGAGACTTCCCCAGCTCCGCACTAAGCGAAGCGCAGAAGGAGGATTCCCAGCCCGCCCAGGGCGAGGCAGGCACTCCGACAGTCTCTATGGGGCTTGCAAATAAGTTGTTTTTGTGATATAGTTTTTTCGACACTTTAGGCCCTTGAGAACTGAATAATATAGGATTAACGCATTCAGAGAGAATCTCGGATGCTTACAGAGAAGAGAAAAGGAAGGAGAGAATGGTTATGAAGCGTTCACTGTTCGGATTTTTGGTGGTTCTCATGTTCGTGCCGCACTTTGCTGGCGCGAGTGAGATGCCCCGTAACCTCGAAGACTACTGTGTCTTCGCGAACAAGAAGTTGCTGCTTGGCACCAACGCCGCCATCATCGGTGGTAGTGCTGGCGTCAATCGCGTGATAGAACGAGCGTCGCGGTTTTCGATGGTGATGCAATCGCACTCCATCGTCGACCCCAGCTTCCCAGTCGCCGCCTCGTCGATCAAGATGGTCGACTACGCGACGGTAGGGGGTCTGTTTAGGGATTTCCTCACGAGAGTGGGGATCGTCAACGTCAACTGGGAGTTCGATGGTGATTTCCCTGTCCTTACCTTGCCCGACCTCCCATTCTTCTTGCCGGAGGACATTCACATCATCCCGCAAGAAGGGACGACATGGCTCGGACCCGGCCGGTATGGAATCCTCGAAGTAGGACCCGGCGCGACCGTCGTTCTGACGGGCGGCGAGTATCACTTTCTGCAGACCTGGTTTCGTGCCGGTTCGCAGTTCTACTACGAGAATCCAGTCGAGGTCAGGGTGCAGGGAAAATTCATGGGCGACGAAGGCATCGTCGTCCGCTCTGCGCCTTGGGCTGATGTACTACCACACGATGCAAACTTCGTGGTAGGTGGTGCGATGGCGACCTTTGGACCCTATGGTTCATACGATGGGATGTTCTATGCCCCGCGCAGTAGCATTCGAGTCCAGAGGCAGACTACGATCACGGGTCAGGTGGTTGGTAACAAGGTTCGGTTCTCCGATAACGTTCGGTGCATTTGGGCGGCGGGAATCGTACCAACACCAACACCGAGCCCAACTCCAACTCCTATGGCGACCCCGACACGGACTCCCACACCCACTCCTACTCTCACGCCGACACCAACTCGTACGCCCACACCGACGGCAACACAGGTTCCAACTCCTACTCCGGCGCCTACGGCGACACCCACTCCGACCCCGACTCCCACACGCACGCCAAGTCCGACTGTAGCGCCTACGGCGACTCCCAGTCCCACGCCAGTACCTACTGCAACCCCGACAGGAACTCCTACGCCGACCGCGGTACCAACACAAACGCCGCCAGTATGCATCCCAAGCGCAGAAGTGTGCAACGGGCGTGACGATGACTGCGATACCAAGATCGACGAGGGTAATCCTGGTGGTGGCATCTCGTGTAGTACCGGGAACCTCGGTGTGTGCGCGGCGGGTGTGACCAAGTGCCACCAAGGCAATGTGATCTGCACACAGAACACGGGCGCCTTCCCCGAGATCTGTACCGATCAGCTCGACAACGACTGCGATGGTACGGTCAACGACGGATGCCCGTAACCGCTCTTCGAAACCAGAAACCAAACCATAGAAGGGCAAACCCTTCGAATCACAGCCCAGTGCGCTCCAATGCGTGCTGGGCTTTTTCATTGCTGGGGAGTATTGACTTTTTCGTTAAAAAATGTTAAAGTTTCTCCGTTATATCGGCTCCTTAAAAACTTCATAGCGACGAGCAAGATACTCAATTTCAGCAAATAAACTTATTACTGGATTCGAAAAAAAATAAACTAGAAACAATATCTTATGAAGAAGGGAATACTTTCCGTATTCTTTTCTCTTGCATTGGTATTTTTCCCAGTACTCGCACACGCAGAAGATATTAGTGAAAATAATCTTCCGCAGTGGTTTGGGCTCTCATCTACCTCTGTAGGGGTAGGAGATCCAGTGGAGTTCACAATTGGCGTAAATGATTTGGATGGCGATCCTCTCACTGTTACGACCGAACTTCCTGATGGTGCATCGTACGACTTGCCGACGGGTATCTTTTCATGGACGCCAAGCGCGGCTGGTATTTACACTGCTAACTTTTCAGCGAATGACGGTCATGGTGTAGGCTCACATCTTGTAACAATCGAAGTTAATGCAGTAAACAACCTTCCTGTTTGGTCAGGTCCTCGTAGTGCAACGACAACCGTCGGCACTCTCATCAATTATGTAATTGGCGTGAATGATCTCGATGGTGACGCGTTGACTATTACGACGACATTGCCTGATGGCGCGTCGTACGATCAATCAACGGGCGTCTTTTCATGGACACCTACTGCAATTGGTATGTACACTGCGCGCTTCTCAGCTTCAGATGGAAAAGGTGTCGGGGAGCATACACTTACTGTTGAGGTGGTTGAAAGCTTAAATCATCTCCCTGTTTGGTCAGGTCCTCGTAGTGCAACGACAACTGTCGGCACTCTCATCAATTATACATTTGGTGTGAATGATCTTGACGGCGATCCACTTACACTCGAAATCATGCGTCCCGCAGGCGCCACCTATGCCACAAGCACGGGGGCGTTTATCTGGACACCGACAACTCAAGGGCTCTTCGTTGCCACATTCATCGCTTCTGATGGTGTTGGTAGCGCAACGCATACATTTACTATTGAGGTCAATGAAGTAACGAGTGGCAATCGCCCTCCGTACTTTGTAAATTTCAATCCCGGTATTTTTGCGACAGCACTTGAGAAATACGAATATGACGCGAATGCCGAAGATCCCGATGGGGATACTTTGAGCTATTTGCTTACAAAGCGCCATGTTGGTATGGTGATTGCCACATCAACAGGTGTTATCACATGGACTCCAGAAATAGCACAGGTATCGTCAACGCCATATGACGTTATCGTCGCGGTTACAGATGGTACCTATACGGTCACTGAAGATTTTAAAATCACAGTTACCCAAAACCATCTTCCTGTTTGGTCAGGTCCTCGTAGTGCAACGACAACCATAGATACTCTGGTCATGTTCACCATCGGAGTAAATGATCTCGATGGCGATCCGCTCAAGCTTTCACTTGTGCGGCCCGTAGGATCAGTATATGCCACGAGCACAGGCGTCTTTATGTGGACGCCAACCATGATCGGTACCACTGATGTTTTATTCAGTGCGTACGATGGCACGGGTACATCAACACACAAAACTACTATTGAAGTAGTAAGTGGCAATCACCCGCCCATCTGGTCAGGTCCTCGTAGTGCAACGACAACCGTCGGCACTCTCATCAATTATACATTTGGTGTGAATGATCTTGACGGCGATCCACTTACACTCGAAATCATGCGTCCAGCAGGCGCCACCTATGCCACAAGCACAGGGGTGTTCTCATGGACGCCGGGTGCAACTGGCACTTTTATCGCAAAGTTCACTGCAAGCGATGATAAATTTGCTACCAGCACCCACACATTTACTATCGAAGTGAATCCCAAGCCAGTAGATCCTCCACCACCACCCCCACCGCCACCCGGCGGAGGGGGAGGCGGAGGCGGTGGAGGAGGCGGAGGCAATGGGCCTCCATGCCTCATCAATAATAGTTGTAACACTCCACCAGCACCCGCACTTCCACCCCCACCTGCACCGAGTACTCCCGTAAATAATCCAGTTCCTTCACAACCAAACCCCAGCCCACGACCCGTGCAGCCAACGCCAGCCATACGGCCGGCACCTGCACCAGATCTTGCTCTCGTATCAAACCTGATTGCGACGACGACGCCCGCTGAAGGCCCGTCGCTTGCGTCTGTATTACTTGCGGGATTATTCAACTTCTTAGGTTGGCTCCGCTCAAATTGGTGCATCCTTGGTTGGTTGCTCTGGCTTCTCACGCTTCTCGCGTTTATCCTCTATGTGATCTTTACGAACACAGACGAAGATGACGAGGAAGTAAAAGAGTCAACGCCACCTAACGGATTGCCAATCATGCCGTTCGATGATGAATCGAATGAGCCGATAAAAGAAGCTGTATCGGAGAATACGCTCAGCGAATACTGGGAAACAACTCCACAAGAGAATAAGTAATACTCTATCAAAAACCACCCTCTCGGGTGGTTTTTGGTTTTTATGCGTGGTGCTAGAATGTTTATAGAGAGGTTTTATCAGCTTAAATGTAATTTTTATGACAAATTTTGAAGGTGGGCCGAAAGAAGAGTCCGAGAAGGTTGATCTCGTAGAAGTAATGGAGCGATTAAAAGATCCCGCAGAGATAAAAGCATTTTACGATGAATATGTTGAAAGTGTTCGAGCCCAGGACCCGGGAGGAGACGCTGAGGGTCTGGTAAAACAAAATATAGGGTTTGTACTTGATCGTCTCGCAGATCAAGAGGTAGCACAGCGCTGGCGAGACGCTTTGCCCGGCACAGAATATGCGGGGTATATGGAAGTTAAGAGGTCGGAAATACCTAAGAACTCAGAAATTAAGGGAAAGAAAAAATAAAGAAGCATCAAGGGTGATAGGTTCCCCAGGTACTCTTGGCTATAAAACTTAAAAAAACAAAAAAGCGCCGCAAGGCGCTTTTTTGTTTTATGTGCGGTCGGCGGGAGTCGCTTTGCCTCCACAGCAAAGCCACGGATTTTTGCTCGAACCAGTGGCGCAAAAATCCGGTTCGACCCCCTTTCATCCAAAACAAATAAAAATAACCCCGCACTACGTGGGGTTATTTTTATATGCAAATTTATTAATCCAAATGAGGTGGGAAAAGGGTCGCGCAATCAGGATTTTTACTTGCTTCCGATAAGTATGTACGAATAGTAGACAATCCATAAGTCGCATCATTCCACAGTTTTGGATAATCATAATTGACTGCCTGACATATGTCGCGCGCACTTTTATTTGATGTTGTCTGCTCAGGGTATTTCATAAAAATGAATGCTACTTTGAAGTCCTTAACAAATTCCTTCCCATTGTCGTGAGAGTTTAAAATACGACTTCCATCTCCCGTATAGTAAATCCTATTACTAAACTGAGGATTATTATAAGGATTATATTGAGGATCTTTCATGCAGGCTGTTAGTTGTTTTAGCATTGTTTTGAAGTTGTCTAAAGTGATATTTTTGCGGACGCCGTAAAATGTATCCCCTTCAGAGCCTTTCCTTTCAAGGTCATAGGCAATAAACATATCTTTAGTTGCAAGTTCTTCTTCAGTCATCAAACCCATCGCGTAGAGGTCAATATAATTAAATCTAGGGGTGGTGTTCGTTATGCCTTCCATGCCAGTAGTGGTGAATGTACCGTCCTTATTGTCTATGATTCTGCTGAGACGAGGTTGAAGGTATGTGCCATTTTTAGCTTGCAATGCCCCTCCAACTATTACGCTCAGCGGGCCAGCCTCAAAATTTGATGACCAATGTCCCGATGGAAAGTCGTACACATATGAGGCCCACGAATCAAAGCATTGAGGTGCCCCCTGAACACCCCAGCCGACCCCCCAGTAATGCCCGAGTTCATGAACAAATACATAGCCGGAAAGAGTGGTATCATCCCACATTTTAAATTGTTGTATATATCTTAGGCGTGTAGGGTATCCGCTACAGTTCATATTCTCTACCGTAGAGCACTCGTTAATCTGCCCAATATTCGAAGGTACATAGCGTCTCATAAAACCATTGCTCCACCCATTGTATTTGTTATTTTGTTTGCCAACATCAAATGTTACCAACATATCAAATTCATCAGGATATATTTCATAGAATTTTTGAACCACTGCATTCATAGACATGACACCATTTTCGTATCGACTCGGATCATTTTCTGGAACTTCTAAGATTAAAACATTTGGTATGGGTTTTGTTAGGGTTTGCGGTGGCGGGAGAAGTTTTTTGACGGTAGGAGGTAGAGGTTGAGCGACAGGAGGCATGACCACGACCGGTGTCGGTATTGGTTGTTGAGGCGGCGTCGACTTCTGTGGGAGCTGTCTTTGCTCAGGTTTTTTCTCTAAGATTTTTGTATTCGTTGTTTCCTGTTGGTCTTCTTTTTTAATCACAGAAGAGTTTTCGGTAGTATCTACTACCTTTTGGTTTTCCAGCTCTTCGGATGTTTTGGTTGGTATGGTTGCGCGCTCCTTGTCTTCAGAAGTTTCTAATTCATAAAAATAAACTCCGCCTCCAACAGCTATGACACTAACAATTACAAGCAAAAAAACCACTGGTGCGAATCCTGTTCGATGATTCATACCCTCATACTATCTTTGTTATTAGAGATGTACAATTAGTTCCTTGTGCGGTCGGCGGGAGTCCCTTTGCTTCCACAGCAAAGCCACGGATTTTTGCTCGAACCAGTGGCGCAAAAATCCGGTTCGACCCCCTTTCATCCAAAACAAATAAAAATAACCCCGCATAGCGCGGAGTCATTTTTACTTGTGCGGTCGGCGGGAGTCGAACCCGCGTCTGCTGCTTGTCCCGCAAAATACAGAGCGCAGCGACAATATTTTGTGAGGATCCCGTGACAAGGGTGATTCTGGTGCGAGCGGCGAGAATCGAACTCGCGCCCTCTGCTTGGAAGGCAGACGTTCTACCATTAAACTACGCTCGCGTTTTTATATGGATTGACGCTCTGTATAACGGGATCTTCGCAGAACATAGTCGTTTCACTCCTTGTTCTGCGGGAGAAGGCAGCCATAATAGCCGTTATACGACGACCGCTTTTTAAAAATGCCGCTTTCATCCCCTTCCGGAGAAGGGTTTACAGCGGCATCGGTATCGTAGCATACGCTAGCGAATTTCAAAAGACGAAAATTCACCGCTATACTCACCCCATGCAGTTTCACAATGATCAACCGTTGAGAACTCGGGGCCTTTGCCGGTCCAGTCTGCGAGTTTTTGGAGTGCCGCGTGATCACCCTCGGCGACAATGTCTACTGACTCGTCAGGATTATTTTTCACGAAGCCGCAAAGGTCAAGCTCGTCAGCTTTTTGTTTTGTGTAAAATCGAAACGACACTCCCTGCACGCGGCCGGTTATCTTGATCATGATGCGTCCTTGTGGTTTCATTGGTTTCATTAAAACAAAAATACCTCGCGGGTGCGAGGTATTTTTGTATAGTGGCAGATTCTTACTTAACTGCGTCTTTGAGGCCTTTGCCTGCGCGAAACTTTGGAACTTGCATTGCAGGTACTTGTACTGCAGCGCCCGTGCGCGGGTTGCGTGCGGTGCGAGCTTGGCGCTTTTTGGTAAGAAAGGTGCCAAAGCCAGATACCGCTACCTCGTCTCCCTTTGAGAGAGTTTTTGTGATTGAATCGAATACGGTGTCAACTGCTTCTTCAGCACCTTTTTTGGTACCGCCGATTTTGTTGAAGACTGCTTCGATTAAGTCGCCTTTGTTCATGTGAGAAAAAAATTATTTTGAGTTACGACCTTTTTCGTTTTGCATGAAATGCTACAGACATAGTATCACAAATCCTTTGTTTGCAACACATTTTGCACTTTCATTATGCACAGCCCACTTTAGCGGGCGTATTCGATGGACCTGGACTCGCGGATGACATTTACCTTGATCTCGCCCGGATACTTGAGCTCTTGCTCGATACGGTCGGCGATGTCACGAGCAAGCTTCTTGGCCTCCAAGTCACCAATCTTCTCGGGGGTGACAAATACGCGGATTTCACGGCCTGCCTGAATGGCATATGACTTTTCGATACCTGGGAAAGATCCCGCGATACGCTCAAGATCTTCTAAGCGTTTGAGATAGTTTTCTACTGAATCACGCCGTGCTCCAGGGCGTGATGCAGATATTGCATCGGCGGTCTGGACGATGATCGATTCGAGCGTTTCATACGGGTATTCTTCGTGGTGTGACTGCATCGCCTGGATAACGGCAGTATCAACCCCAAATTTTTGTAGAATGCGGCGACCAATCTCGACATGCGTTCCCTGTACTTCGTGATCGACTGCTTTGCCGATGTCATGCAAGAGTGCGCCTTTTTTGGCGATAGCAATATCAGCGCCAAGTTCGGATGCAAGCATACCCGAGATGTGCGTCATCTCAACCGAGTGTTGAAGGACATTTTGCCCGTAGCTGGTGCGAAAGCGCAAGCGACCAAGTAGCTGCATAAGGCGGGGGTCAAGGTCAAAGATGCCGACCTCGTACGCGGCGGCGTCTGCCGCGTCTTTCATTATTTTTTCAATTTGTGATTTTGCTTTATCGACTGATTCTTCAATGCGCGCGGGCTGGATACGCCCGTCAGAGATCAAGTCTTCGAGTGCCATCTTGGCTATATGCCGACGCACGGGGTCAAAGCCGGAAATGGTGATCATGCCCGGTGTATCATCGACGATGATTTCAACGCCAGCCGCGCGCTCAAGGGTGCGAATATTGCGACCTTCGCGTCCAATAATTTTACCTTTGAGTTCTTCGGATGGGATGACGACGCTGGTGGTAGTCACCTCAGACGCGGTCGAGGTAGCGACGCGTTGGATGATAGCCGCTAAAATATCGCGTGCTTTTTTGCCAAGGCGTTCTTCGCCCTGCAGTTCGAGCTTATGGAGACGACCTAAAAAGTCTGACTCGTATTTTTTCTCAATGGCGCCAAAAAGTTGCTCGCGGGCATCTTCTTGTGAGAGTTGCGCTACGCGCTCGAGAGCTGCGCGCTGTTCTTCTTCTTTGTTTTTAAGCGTTTCTTGTGCTTGGCGGATTCTCTCCACTTTGTCGCGGAGGCCCGTTTTTTCGTCTTCGAGTTCTTGCGACTTTTTTTCGAGTGTTTCTTCTTTGCGTGTGTTACGGTCTTCCCATTTGTGAATTTCAGCTTCGCGTTCTTTGATTTCCTTTTGAGCTCCTTCGAGGACGCTTGTTGCTTTTGTTTGTGCCTCGAGGATTAATTGTTGGCCTCCAGTCTTAGCTTCGAGAAGTTTTTTCTGAATCTCGAGCTCGATCGAGTTTTTTTGTTGTTGAGCAATAAATTTGCGCAAGACATACCCGATGCCAACGCCCGCCAGAAGCACCAAAGCCACAACGCCGAGTTGTGAGGTGAGGTACATAGAGGTGAATTAATACTTGGTTCATAAATAACGACAATAGTTAAGGTAGCTTTACTATATGATTTTTCAGCGCTTTCGTCAATGTGATACACTGGAGACATGAACTTCAAACCGATAGTGCTCGCGGTGCTCGATGGCTTTGGTATCAACACATTGCCGGGCGAGTCGCCTTTGCAGATGGCAAAAAAACCTACCTTCGATGACATTCATCAGTTCTATCCGTTTACTACCTTGCAGGCATCGGGTCTTGCGGTGGGTTTACCGTGGGGCGAGGAAGGAAACTCTGAAGTAGGCCACCTGACCATCGGTTCAGGGCGCGTACTCTATCATCATTTGCCACGCATCATTGTCTCAATTCAAGATGGTACTTTTTTTGAAAATCCCGCGTTTGTTGACGCGCTTGCACACGCACGATCAAACAAGGGCACGCTGCATATCGTGGGACTTTGCTCGTCTGGATCCGTGCACGCGTATGTCGATCATCTTTATGCGCTGCTCAATTTTGCGCGTCGTGAAAATGCTGAGCGGGTCGCGGTACATATTTTTGGTGATGGGCGAGATGCGGCAGTGCGCGAACTCAAAACTTTTTTACCGCAGCTCGAAGAGCGTATGCGTACCGAGTGCCCCAATGCGTTTATCGCCTCGATCATCGGGCGACATTTTACGATGGATAGAGAAGAGCAATGGGCGTTAACCCAACAAGCATATGATTGTCTCATTGGCAAAAAGGGCGCGGCCTTTGAATTTCCAAAAAAATATATTGATGATCAGTATACTGCCGGTATCACTGATGAATTTTTTACGCCCGCATGGCGTGTCAACGAAAAGGGGGAGCCACAGGGACGCATTCGCGAGGGTGATGCGGTGATCTTTATGAATTTTCGTGAAGATAGTGAGCGGCAGATGGCGCACTCGTTTGTCGATCATGATTTTACCAAGTTTGATCGCGCGTTTATCCAAAATTTGTTTTTTGTAACGATGACCGAATATGAAAAGGGCTTGCCCGCACATGTGGCATTTCCCCCGCTCAATCTTGAGTGGCCGCTCTCACGCGTGATCTCGTATGCGGGGCGCAAACAATTTCATATCGCCGAGACCGAAAAGTACGCGCATGTGACCTATTTTTTTAACGGTGGCAAAGAGCAGCCGTTTCCGGCCGAAGATCGTAAGCTCATGCCATCTGCACGCGTGCCATTTGATCAAAAACCGGAAATGTCCGCACGCGAGATTACTGACTCGGTACTCGAGATTATGCCTCAGTATGATTTTATACTGATCAATTTTGCCAATGCTGATATGGTGGGGCACACAGGTAATTTTGACGCAACCGTAAAAGCAATCGAGACGCTCGATGAATGCTTGGGTAAGCTCAAGAAAAAGCTTGATGAGATGGGCGGCGCGCTTGTCATCACCGCTGATCATGGCAATGCCGAGGAAAAACGCTACCGGCTAACCGGTGAGCCACGCACGAAGCACTCGGCAAACCCCGTGCCGTTCTATCTCGTAGCAGGTCAATTTCGTAGAAAAGAAGCTCGATCACAGCAAGAAATCGATGCGCGTCTCAATCAGATCGAGGGTGTACTCTCGGATGTAGCACCCACCGTACTCGACCTCATGGGTCTTTCCGTACCCGCTGAGATGACGGGGATTAATCTACTCCCGCGTTTGCTCGTATAACCTTTCCTTGCTACTCTCAGTGGAGTCTTCCTTTTTTACTCCAGCGAGTAAGCAGTGTGCTTGCTGGGGGCCGTAGGTCGCTCGGTTTGTTCCGCCTCTCACCGTTTGAGTTGCTACCCCGACCCGAGCAATGAGGTGTCTGAGGAGTTCGGACGCGCTACTGGGGAGTCAGCCAGTCTCTCATCAGTAAACGACCAACTGGCGTTTTTACCCACTCTCGATATCATCGAGAGTGTTTTTATTTTATAAACAAAAAAGCCCCTGCGGGGGCTTTTTTGTTTTGAGTTTATTTTGTTTTAGATTTGATGACCTCGTCGATGATGCCATATTTTTTAGCTTCTTCTGGATCCATATAGAAGTCGCGATCAGCATCTTTTTCAATTCTATCGAGCGATTGCCCCGTGTGCTTTGCCAAAATTTTATTGAGGCGATCTTTGACTTTGAGGATGTGGCGCGCGTTGATCTCAATGTCAGATGCTTGACCCTCTGCGGCACCCAATACTTGGTGGATCATGATATCAGCGTTGGGGAGTGAATAGCGTTTGCCCTTTTGACCAGCACCGAGCAAGATAGCACCACCCGAGGCTGCCATGCCTACGCAGATGGTAGCGACATCAGGCTTGATGTGCTGCATAGTGTCATAGATAGCGAGTGTTGAGGTTACTGATCCGCCCGGCGAGTTGATATAAAATGAAATGTCTTCTTTGGGGCTTTGGAGCTCCAAGAACAAAAGTTGAGCGATAATCGCGTTTGCTACCTGATCATTGATCTGGCTACCCAAGAAAATAATGCGGTCTTTGAGAAGACGCGAGTAAATATCATAGGCGCGTTCGCCGTAGCTTGATTTTTCGATAACAGTTGGGATAAGCATATTATTGGATCTCTAAGAGTTCTATTACTTTTTCGTTTCGTAAGACGCCTTTAGCGTACTCCTCTACGCGACCTCGGTCAATCTGTGCTCGGTCTTTTTCTTCGTAGGGGCGGAGCATGACTTCTACGCGTTTGGTGACTTCGTCGGTGGTTGCTTCGGTCGATTCCTTGTGCGCAATTTCGCGAAGGGTGAGCGATACGCATACACGGCGCGCCGCATCTTCTTTAAATCCTGCGCGGATTTCAGTCTCAGGTTTTTTTAGATGCGCCAAGTATTCGCTCCAGACAAGACCCATCTCCTCAATGCTGTGACGCAACTCGTCCACCATCTTGGTCTGCTCGGCGTCGATCATGATCTCTGGGATTTCAACCGTAGCAGCTTTGGCGATTTCTTCGATAAGGCGCATGCGATGCGCGTCGCGTGCTTTACTATTTTTTTCTTCTAAAATGCCTTGCTTGATATTATCTTGTAACGCTGCAAGTGTTGAAAAGCTCCCGAGTGTTTGTGCATAGGCGTCATCAATTGGTGGGGGAGTCGTGCCTTCAGGCGTGCGCACGCGCTGGATGTAGGTAAGTGTATCGGTTATTTCTTTTTCAGTTACCTCGAGTGTCGGTGTCTCTTTTTTGCTATTTACTTCGTGTGCGATACCTCTCCAGTCGGGCAGGGTAATATCAGGCATGACTGCTACGCGCGCCGTCCATTCAAGGGGGTTGCCGCGCGCAATTTTAGTTATGTGAAATTCGGCAGGACCAATAGCTTCAATTTTTTGCTCCGCCAAAACTTTCGGCCATTCATGTTGCAGGGCGGCTTCTGCCGATTCTTGCAAGATTTTATCTTCGCCAACTTTGTCGACTACCATTTTTTCGGGCGCTTTACCTTTTCGAAAGCCATCGAGCTCCGCATCGGCTACAACGCGCGTGGTTGTCTTCAATATATATGAGTCAAAGACATGCGTGTCGATAGCGCCCTTGATCTCAACACGCGAGTTCTCAATTTTTATGATCTCTACACTCATTTAGTTCAAAAACGGGATGATAAGAAGTGCTACGATATTGACGACTTTGATCATAGGGTTGATGGCGGGGCCGGCCGTGTCTTTGTATGGGTCGCCAACGGTATCGCCGGTGATGGCTGCTTGATGGGCAAATGATTTTTTGCCTCCATGGTGGCCGTCCTCAATATATTTTTTCGCGTTGTCCCACGCAGCTCCCCCCGCGGTCATCGAGAGACCGACAAAAAGTCCTGTGGTGATAACGCCGATGAGAAGGCCGCCCAATGCTTCGGCGCCAAGTGCGAACCCGACGATAAGGGTGACGAGGATTGGTAAGAGAGCTGGTACTATCATCTCGCGGAGTGCCGCTTGGGTTACGATATCTACCGTGCGCGCATAGTCAGGTTTTGCGGTACCTTCCGCAATACCCTTGGTGGTGGTCCACTGTCTGCGTACTTCGTGTACGACAGCGCCCGCCGTGTTACCTACTGCACGCATAGCGATTGAAGCAAAGATGTATGGGAGTGCGCCGCCGATAAAGAGACCGGCGAGTACCACGGGATCTGCCATATTGAGAAATACTGTTTTTCCGAGATGGGCTGCTTCATCGAGATACGCCGAGAACAAAACGATAGCGGCAAGACCTGCTGACGCGATAGCATATCCTTTGGTGACTGCTTTGGTGGTGTTGCCCACCGCGTCGAGAGGGTTGGTGTTCGCGCGCACTGACGCCGGAAGATTCGCCATCTCGGCGATGCCACCCGCGTTGTCAGTGATAGGACCGAACGCGTCGATGGTGATGATGATGCCAGCGAGTGAGACCATGCTAAACGCCGCGATCGCTATACCATAGAGATCTGCAAGCGCGTAGGCGCCGAGCATGCCAGTGACAATAATAAGAATCGGCACAAAAGTTGCCTCAAGTCCCACCGAAAGTCCGATGATGACATTGGTGCCGTGTCCCGACTCAGACGCTTTTGCGATTGATTTAACAGGGCGGAATTTTTTTGATGTGTAATATTCAGTAATGAGGACCATTGCGAGCGCTACAGCGATACCAATGGCTGCTGACAAAAACATCGCCATAGCGTCGCGCACAAAAAACATGCGCGTGACGGGGATGAAGAATACCGCGGCAAGGATAGAGGTCGCGACAAGCGACCTGTAGAGTCCTTGCATGATGGTTGCTTCACCTTTTATCTTGGCAAAGAAAAAGCCAATGATCGATGCGATGAGTGCCGCGCCACCCAATACAAGCGGGTAGAGCTGTAAAGTTTCTTGGCCTGACGCAAGAAGCAATACGGCGACAAGCGTGACAGCATAGGTCTCAAAAAGATCAGCTGCCATACCCGCACAATCACCTACATTGTCGCCAACATTGTCAGCGATGACTGCGGGATTTCGTGGATCATCTTCGGGGATGCCGAGCTCGATTTTGCCTACGAGATCTGCGCCCACATCAGCACCCTTGGTATAAATACCGCCGCCGAGGCGCGCAAATACCGAGATGAGTGATCCACCAAACCCAAGGCCGATCAGCGCGTCTACTAGATGCGCGGTGCCTGCGTATGCGGCATAAAAGAGTGTAACCGCCAAAAGAGCGAGGCCTGCTACCAAAAATCCAGTAACCGCACCTCCTTTGAATGCGACATCGAATGCTTGTTTGATGCCTGTTCGCGCGGCCTCAGCAGTGCGGACATTTGCCATGACCGCTGTTTGCATGCCGATAAAGCCGGCAAATGCGGAGAAGACCGCGCCTATCAAAAATCCGAGAGCTAAATGCATCGAATAAGCGACAGCGAGTACTACAAAGAGTACGGCAGCTACGATACCTACGGTACGGTATTGGCGCTTGAGGAATGCGTATGAACCTTCGCGGATTGCGGTTGCGATTTCTTGCATGCGCTCGTTGCCTTCGGGGAGTTTGATGATCGCGAGGCGAAGCCAAAAGGCGAACGCGATAGAGATGAGACTGGTGATAATTGCGAATGTAATCATAGGAGTGTGATCAGTAGGCTAATAATCTTTTATGATTTCTCTTCAGTTGAGGTTTCCTCGGTTTTTTCAGATTCGCTCGGTGTTTCTTCAGAATCAGTATCATGAGCTTCTCTACCTTCGCGGGTTACGATATCAATCTTCCAACTGGTGAGTTTGGCGGCCAAACGAACATTTTGACCATTGCGGCCGATAGCGAGCGAAAGTTGAGAATCGTCAACAAGTACGGTTGCCGTATGGGTATCTTCATCGGTAGTGACATCGAGTACTTTGGCAGGCGAGAGAGCGTTCGCGATAAACTTGGTAGGGTCGTCTGACCATTCGATGATGTCGATTTTCTCGCCACCAAGCTCGGCGATGACGGTGCCAACACGCACACCCTTTTGACCGACGAGCGATCCTACCGGATCAATACTTTGGTCGTGTGAAATGACGGCAATCTTTGTGCGAGAGCCAGCTTCGCGGGCAAGACCCTTGGTCTCCACAATGCCTTGGCCGATTTCCGGTACTTCTATCTCAAAGAGTTTACTGACAAAGCGCGGGTGTGAGCGAGAGAGATACATGAGTGGGACGCGTGCTTGCCGTTCGCTCATCAGCAAAAGCCCTTTGATGCGCTCACCAATGCGATAGCGTTCGTGTTGTACCTGTTCTTCGGCGGGCAAGAGGGCGGTGGTGCGTCCGAGATCAAGATACACATTGCGTCCTTCTACGCGCTGGACAATACCGCTGACGACTTCCCCCTGCTTTTCTTTAAATTCTTCGTAGATAGCTTCGCGTTCTGCCTCGCGAATACGCTGGATGATGACCTGTTTTGCGGTTTGCGCGGCGATTCGACCATAGTCGGCGTGAGTCTCGAGTGGGAAGATGAGTTCTTCACTCAATACGGCATCTTTTTTGATTTTATGTGCTTCGTCTACCATTATATGGCGCTCAGGATTGAACCGAACACGCTTTTGCTCACCCCCCATTTCCTCGTCTCGTTCGGAGTGACCCGAAGAGTCTTCGGCGGCCACTTCTTCTTCTGACTTGAGCATTGACTGGTCGACGACGATTTTGACCTGCGAAAAGGATATCCCACCTGAATCAAGGTCAAAAGTTGCTCGTATAATCTGTCCACGCTTGCCGTAGTCGCGTTTATAGGCGGCAGCGAGCGCCATATCAATGGTCTCGAGGACCTTGTCTTTTGATATTCCCTTTTCTTCGGCGAGCTCTTCGAGCGTTGCTTTGATTATTTTGAGATCCATGAGTGTATAGTTGTTTTTTGGATAAAAAATGGCCCGTTTCAGACGGACCATCAGAACAATCACAATGACTCTTCTATTATAGCAGTATTCTTTTCACAGTCAAGCACCCTCCCCGTAGTGGCTTACAGGGTGTATACTAAAGGCATCAGTTCTTATGAATACTTTCCATGTCGTCTCACAATGTCGTAAGTATAATGTTTCGTTATGGACTTGTCCGCCCTTTCTCTTTATTGTCATGGGCGGAGTCAATGTAGCGGGTATGGTTACGACCGCGATTGCGGCACAGCGTTTTTCTGATGATCCGGCGGTTGTTATCATCTCGGTGTCGATGATGGCGGCGTTTCTCTTTGTGGTTGGCAATGCCGTTGTCTCATCGTTTCAGCGTTTGGCTGACGCATCGCGCATCAAATCCGAGTTCGTCAATATTGTCTCGCATCAGCTTCGCTCGCCGCTCTCGGCTATCAAGTGGCAGTTAGAGCTTATGCTTGACCAGATGAAGACGGTGACAGGAGATGTCGCCGCCACTATGGGCACGATTAGACGACAGAACGAACGCATGATCGCGCTCGTCAATGACCTGCTCGAGGTTAACCGTATTGAGGACGACCGTGTCATTTTGCGGCCAACAGCGATTACAATCGACAATTTTGTCGAGCAAATCGCCAACGGCTACAAGCCACTCGCGGAGCAGGCAGACGAAAAGCTTGTGTTTGTGGGTGAGGCAAGGCCTTTGGTGGTATTTGCTGATGAAGTAAAGCTTCGTTGGGTGACAGAAAACCTCATCGACAATGCCGTACGCTACACTAAGAAAGGCGGCGAGGTGACGGTAAAAGTATTGCGTGCTAAAAATACGGCACGCGTCGAGGTGACTGATTCGGGTATTGGTATTCCGGTAGCCGATCAGGCGATGATTTTCCAGAAGTTCTTTCGATCGGAAAATGCCCTGCGGATGCGCGCCGAGGGCACGGGGCTCGGCCTCTATCTGGTGCGGTCACTGGTAGGTGCTATGGGTGGCAAGGCAGGTTTCGCTTCCATGGAAGGTAAAGGGTCGACATTTTGGTATACGCTCCCGCTCGTTTCGGGCGAGGCGATGGTCCAGAAAAAGTAATTACAAAAATTAAAAATATATAGTATAGAGTATGAAAAAACTTCTTATTATCGAAGACGAAGCGGCACTCCAAGACGCACTTCAAAAAGCGTTTGCCGCCGATGGATATGAGATATTCCAAGCGTTTGATGGCGAAGAGGGTATCAAGCTCGCGAAAGAAAAGAAGCCAGATATGATTTTGCTCGATCTCATTTTACCGAAAAAACACGGATTTGAGGTTTTACAGGAAATCAAACAGGACGAGACAATCAAGGAGGTACCCGTGTTGGTGCTGACCAATCTTGAAGAAAGTACCGAGGTGATGAAGGCGATTGAGCTTGGCGCGCGCGGATATTTGGTCAAGGCAAACTACGCACTCAAGGAAGTTCTTGCAAAGGTAAAAGATATTCTCGGATAAAGTACTATCCTCGGATGAGAATCGATTCAGGGCAACTCAAAGCGTTTCTTCTTGATTCGGGGCTTGTCTCCGAAAAAGATATTGACGCCGCAGTTAAAAAGGCCAAAGAGCAGGATTTGCGTCCTGGAGATATTCTCGTCGCCCAAGGGAAAATAACCCAAAAAGATATTGAGCGCGTGTATGGGTACATCCTCGGGATTCCATTTGTAAATCTTGAAGGTGAAAAGATTGACCCCGAAGTGCTTCATGCGGTGCCCGAACCTATTGCGCGAGCGCACAATATCATCGCTTATAAAAAGATGGGTAAGGATTTGGAGGTAGCGATGCTCGATCCGGAGGATCTCGAGACTATTGAGTTCATCCACAAAAAATCGGGGCTTACTATCAAGCCACGCATGACTAACGAAAAATCGATGAAGTATCTCCTTTCTCTCTATCAGAAGAGTCTGGAGGCGGAGTTCGGTGAGATTATCAAGGGCGAGTCGGACGGGCTTGTTATGAGTGCCGCGTCAGTTGGTGAGGCGGGTGAGAGTGGCGAGGATCTCGAGAAGGTGGCGCAAGAGTTGCCCATCATCAAGATCGTCGATACTCTTATCCGCCACGCGATTTTGCAAAAAGCATCTGACATTCATATCGAGCCCCTCGAAAACGAGCTTTTGGTACGGTACCGCATCGATGGTATATTGCGTGATGCGATGGTGTTGCCCAAGAAAATCGCATCAGCTGTTATCGCGCGCGTCAAAGTGCTCTCGAGCTTAAAGCTTGATGAAAAACGATTGCCACAAGACGGTCGTTTCAAGATCGAATCGCCCGAATATAAGTTTTCAACTCGTGTCTCGGTATTGCCAGTGTATGACGGTGAAAAGATCGTCATGCGTTTGTTGCCGGAGAATGCGCGTGGCTTCACGCTCGAATCACTCGGGTTTCATGGTGAAGGACTTGAACTGTTACATCAAAATATTAAAAAATCTGTCGGTATGATTTTAGCCACTGGTCCTACCGGATCAGGTAAGACGACGACGCTCTATACGATGATGGATTTGGTGAATACTCCCGATGTCAATATTTCTACCATTGAAGATCCGATTGAATACCGTATGCCTCGCATTAATCAGACACAGGTGCGTCCCGATATCGGGTTTACCTTTGCCAACGGTTTGCGCAGTCTGTTGCGTCAAGATCCTGATATCTTGATGGTAGGTGAGGTTCGTGACTCGGAGACCGCTGGTCTCGCTATCAATGCCGCGCTCACTGGTCACTTGGTACTGACGACATTGCATACCAACTCTGCGGCAGGCGCGTTGCCGCGTCTCATTGATCTTGGCGTCGAGCCCTTTTTGATCGCGTCAACGGTCAATGTGATTATCGCTCAACGATTGGTGCGCACACTCTACAAATCAAGAGAGGAGTATCGTTTGACAAAAGATCAAATCGCCCAGCTCGCAAAGATTGTTGATATCGATCGTATACTTGGGTTTTTACGCGCGGAAAAAATTATCGCGCCAAAAGCAAAGATCGAAGATGTGCCATTTTATAAACCGGTACCCGCATCTGATGTGCCCGATGGCTACCAAGGGCGTATCGGTGTGCATGAGGTTATGACGGTGACGCCCGCGATGCGTGAGATGGTAATGAAAAACACGAATCCATCGGAGATTGATGCGATCGCGCGTAAGTCAGGCATGATGAGTATGCTCGAAGACGGTATTTTTAAAGCGGCGCAGGGGATTACTACGGTCGAAGAAGTATTGCGCGTGACACAAGAATAATCTATGGCGCGTTTTCAATTTCGGGCGCGTGACCGGCAGAGTGTTGAGCAGTCGGGTCTTCGTGATGCAGGTGATCGTTTTGAGCTCGCGCGCTTTTTGCGTACCGAGGGCCTCCTGTTGCTTGAAGCGCACGAGATCAGCGCCTTACCCGGTGTGAATATGCCTGGCGGGCTCAAAAAAAATGTTTCCATCGATCTTAGTACCTATTTACGGCGCGTCACGCTTTCTGACAAAATCGTATTTTCAAAAAACTTGGGAGTGATGATTGGCGCAGGTCTCCCACTCACGCGCGCACTCGACGCGCTTTCCAGGGAGTCACATAACCCAAAGTTTAAAGTTACGATCTTAGCTATCGAAGATCAGATTCGGCAGGGTAAGACATTTGCTGAATCGCTCGGCAAGCATCCAAAAATTTTCCCTTCCCTCTATATTGCTATGGTTGATGCAGGCGAGAAGTCAGGTAAGCTCAAAGAATCGCTCACACTTCTAGCTTCCCAGATGCAGGCGGATTACGATCTCGTGCGCAAGGTGAGGGGAGCGATGATGTACCCATCGATTATTTTAGCGGCGATGGTGCTCATCGGTGCGCTCATGATTGTGTATGTAGTACCAACACTCTCCGCGGTGTTTAAAGAGCTCGATGTCGAGCTACCAGCTTCCACACAATTCATCATCGACTTCTCCGACTTTTTTACTAACCACTTTATGCTGGTCATCCTCGGTTTTTTTGGGTTTATTTTTAGTGTCATCGCATTTTTTCGTACAACCTTCGGCAAGCATTTGGCGGACAATGTTGTTATTCGTCTACCAGTGATCGGCCCGCTCGCCAAAAAGTTCAACGCCGCACGCGCTTCGCGCACGCTCTCGTCACTCTTATCGGCAGGAGTGCAGGTGATGGAAGCGCTCGAGATTACCGCGCGTGTGGTGCAGAATCATTTGTATTCACAGACGCTCTCGGACGCAAAAAAATCGATCCAAAAAGGCGATACGATTTCAAAAGTATTTTTAGCAAACGAACATCTCTATCCATCACTGGTAGGCGAGATGCTCTCGGTAGGTGAAGAGACGGGCGAGAGCTCAAAGATGCTCGGCGAGGTCGCGTCGTTTTATGAACAGCAAGTTGCCGATGCTACCAAAGATCTCTCGACCATTATCGAGCCGGTGCTCATGCTTATCATTGGTGCGGTCGTAGGTTTTTTTGCTGTCTCGATGATCACACCGATGTATTCATTGGTAGGTGCCATTTAATATGCGCAGAGCATTTACCATGATTGAGCTCATTATCGTGATAGGCGTCATTGGTCTTTTGGCAGCACTCATCATACCGAGCTTTGGTACATGGCGTGAGCGGACAGTGGTCAGGTCCGCGGCGCGTGATGTTGAGAGTATTTTGAAACTTGCGCGGTCAAAGTCTCTCGCGTCAGAAGATGGAGCCAAGTACGGCGTGCTTTTTTATGATGGGGCGACAACTTTTTCTCTTTGTAAAAATCCAGATGCTATACGATTGGGCGATAGTGGCTACTATATATATACCTGTCCCACGCTTGTAAATAGCTACTCTTTGCCAAACTCGCTTTCTTTTTGTACTCCGTATACTTCGAGTATCGAACTTCAAAGTATCAGTCCAGGGTGGACTATCATACCCGGCGTTATATTCTCAAAACTGACTGGTGAATATGAAGATATTACGCCATCCGCTACCGAAGGAGTGATATACTTTTATAATAAGAATAAGATCGCGAGTCCCTGTGGTAGTGGTGAGGCGGCACTGACAATTTGTCGTAACAACAAAACTTGCGGTGGAGTCGTGATCACAAAATCTGGTGTGATTTATGAAAAATAATAAAAAAGCCTTTTTACTCCTCGAGCTTCTTGTAGCGATAGCGCTTATCTCTACGGTGTTTGTCACACTTTTTTTCTTGCAGTCAAAACTTTTACAGATCAAACAAGACGGCATCATGAAAGTACGCGCAACCTATTATGCACAAGAGGCGTTTGAGGCGCTACGGTATTTGCGCGCGACTGGCGGGTGGTCAACGATCTCGTCACCAACTACTGGTGCTACAGATTATTATGCGACATTTGCCAGTAACACATGGTCGCTGAGTACTACGCCTCCCGCAGCGCTCGATGGTATTTTCACGCGCAGTATTCGGTTTTCCCCCGTTTATCGTCAGGGCGACCAGCAGGGGGTTATTATTACAGGCCCCTCTGGATATGATGACCCCGGCACACGCAAAGTGACGGTGATGGTGAGCTGGGATAATGGATCGAAAAACATAGTACTCGATACGTATCTTACTGATTGGACTTCAAATCTATGAGACGGCGCGCCTTTACTCTTATTGAACTCTTGGTGTATGTGGGTGTGCTGGTAATAGTACTCGGCGCCATTTTCTTTTTTATGGTCAATATTATTACCAATGAACGCTCAATCGGCGACCGTGTGCGCATGATGGACGAAGCAGACTTCGCGATGCGCCAAGTACTGGACCATGCGCGTGGTGCAAAAAATTTAGAATCGACAGATTTTGCTTTTAGTAATGATGGCGAACTTACACTCACAAAGACAGATGCCGTAGTCACTATTAAGGTTGATAAATCTGATCCTACCAAGCCAAAGCTTATTATGACGAAAAATGACGGCATCAATCCTGTTTCCACGCGCATACTTACATCACCGCGTGTGGCAGTTGATATTTTTACTCTCGAGTGTGCGGGTACTATAAGCCCGTGTAGTAGTAATGCCAAAGGTGTGCGTATTAAGCTCGGTCTTCGTGATCTGGTGACGTATCAAACTATTACTATTACCACGGGCGCTACCCCGCGTGGTTATTGATATGAAATACGCAGGATACAACAGGGGGCTCGCAGCACTCACGACGATGATTATCGTACTTGTGATACTTGTGATACTGATCGCGAGCTATGGGCTTATCACTGCGAGCTCTGCGCGGCAATTTTCCAATGTGTACCAGTCGGCGCGCGCATACTATGTGTCCGAAGCGGGTACAGAAGATGGTATCGCGCGGTATTTGCGCTCAGGGGGTGTAGTTACTGGCAGTTGGACGGTCGCCGGCCTCGTATCTGGTACGACCGATGTTGTCGCCCCTACACCAACTAACAACAATTTGATCAGTACGAGTAATGTTGGTGGGCGTAAGCGCGCTTTAAAGATAACGCTACAACTCAATCCTATCTATACCTACGCGGGTTTTATCGGCGACGGCGGTCTCTGGATGTCTGATAGTACGGATATCAAATGTGTGAGCGGTACTGGCTGTAAGGGCGAAGATGAAGCTGGTGATGCAGGTACAGTCTGGGTCAATGGTCCTGTATGGGCAAATGGATCTGATGGTGGCGGAAAGCTTGGCAAAAGTGCGACTGATGCACGCGTGGTAGGGCATGTATATACAACCGGCAAAGTTGATATCAGGCCATCAGAGAGAAAAGAACCCGATCCCGTTAGCTCAAATCATAAGTTTGTGTGTCTGACGGACAATCCTGTCGCATTAACTGAACTGGTGTCTCCCGAATGCAATGAAGTAGGAGCTATCAAGGCGACAGCAATCGCGCAAAGAGTGCGGATTCATGAAGGAGGTAAAAACTCAAAACGCTACGCATTTCGTGTTGCATATCACGGAAGCGCTGATAAGTTGCCCACCGTGAAGTCATATCCCGTGCGTGAAGTGGGTAGTACGGGAGTTTGGGATACACCACAAAGAATTTTGCTCGAAAAAGATATTGGTATCGGTGCGAATGACGAACGGCTTTTTGCAAAATATAAAATTGACACTGATCATGATGGTTTAACAAATAGTCCGGGTGAAGTACTCACTGCGGATACGCCCGAGTGGGTGTATTTCAATATTCCTGGTTCGAGCGGCCTTCAATCTGTCGATGACGATGACGGCGTTTATATCGTACTGCAGGCGGAAGGCTCTGGCGGCGATGTAAATAGTTATTACAAGGTTTATTATGATGAGAGTGCGACGCCGTGTAAGAACGATGTTTGTGGTCTTGTTCACACGGGCGGGTACGGGCAATATATTACCTCGAACCTTTTTTGCTCGAAGGACGCGAGTACGCCTTTTACCTGCAATGCAAATCTCACCAATGGCACCGCACCTCTTCTCCCGGCGGACGCTTTTAATAAACCGCGTACCGATTTTCATTTTCGTGTGTATTCACAAGGTACCGAAGATGATAACTATGAAAACTCGCTACAAGTATTCGGCGAGCTTCACGCCGATGAAGCCATTGGCGCGAGCGTCATAGGTGAAGGGTCATCCGCCAACAAAGATATTGCGTTTGTGGGCAGACGCTTTGCCTCGGCGTTTTGGAAAGATCGCCAAGCGCATGCGCGACTCTGGGGGTATAGTTTCGTTCAGCAGCTTGATAATTGCGATCTTGGAGGTTCGGGTACGGAGACGGTAGGTGATGATATTGAATCGCGCCGAGGGTGGCGGCCATTTTGTGATTCACAGGTACGCGACGTGCGAAAAACAACAAATGGGACTAATTTTAGCAGGGTAAATTATGGCGTTTCTGAGCGCAGATATTCAGTAAATTCCACACTCTATCCGGTCAATACGGATGTTGCCACGCGCTTTTACTGCAATCCTTATAAAAACGCAGGCAATGTGACGCACGGTGGTACTGCGGCATCATGTACACAGGATTCACCGTTCAATACTTACACTCCGTATGAGTTTAATACCATGTCACAATCGAGCGGGCGCGGATGTTACTTTGGTTGTGGATCGGGCGAGAACACTAGCTGCGGCTCGGATGTATATAAGACGCACTATATTTATCCCGCGCCTGATATAAGCGCATACGGACAGTATCCATATAATTTCTGTAAATACGCAGGCGGTGCGGAAGATATAGCATATGTCGACGAGGCAGCACTTAAAACTATACTTACTGCTCCAGCGCCCACCGGTTATGGTATTGATTCGGCAGTGCAAGATCTCTATCTACCCAAAGCACCACCAGAAAAAGGTCCATGGCCTATTTCTGAATCAAAAATCAATGGGTGGGTAAGTTCGATTTTTACAAGTACGTGCCTTCCTGGCCCGCACATTATCACTGCATCACAGTCATGGCCTCCACTAGGACAGGCAGGCGCACCAACCTGCATAAACGGTGACCTTGTCGTACGCAACGGGGCAAAACTTACTCTCAACAGTGGTGCACATATGCACGTTAAAGGCAATTTACATCTTGTAAAAGACCCAGGCAAGCAAGGCGGCAAGATTGAGATGAACAATAGTAGCGGTGCGTTAGGATGGCCTGCTAACACTGCAGGGATTGTGATCGTCGATGGGTTTGTAGACACCGAAAATGATACTCAACTTTTAGGTGGCAACAAAGCGCAGGATGAATATATGCTTGTTATTTCACGCTCGTACAATCAAGGCGATTATGATCCCTTTAACTACCAGAATCCAACTGATCTGACTTCGGAAAACGACAAAGCGGCGATTTATAGTTTGAGCCGTCAAGACGGAGGGGCAACGGTATCGTTTTATGCTCCCAATGGTTCCGTAGTGCTCGGGCGAGATCCTTCCAATCCCAACGCTATGCAGGTGGCGGCATATAAGTTGGTAATGCGCCGCAATACCCAAGTAAGCTATGATTATGGTGTGCTCGATATGATCTTCCCAGGTGGGCCCGCAAGCGCGTCTGGGGTCAGTGACTATGATGAAATTGCACCATAACAAAGGCATGAGTATTCTCGAGCTTCTCATCGTTATCGGCGTGATGGGTATGCTCGCGGCGATGTCATTTGTGGCCTTTCGATCATTTTTTAACAACCAAGAACTCAACGCGGCTACCGAGCAGGTAGTAGCAATATTGCGTAGCGCCCGAACCTATACTCTGTCTTCACGCAATGATAGTGCTGGGGCTACGACCAGCACATGTTATGGGGTAGCTGTTACTCCAAGTAACATAACGCTTATGTTTGACGATAGTTGTAACTGCTCACTTGATAGCGTGGTGAGCACCACGCAGTCATTGCCGGGGGGCACATATATATCCATTGAGACATTTCCCACATATGGAGGATATGACGGCCTCTCTTTTCAACGAATAACCGGAAATGCGCAGGATATTGGCTCAAGTTGCGCGTCACTACCGGCTGGGGGCCGTATCCTTATCCTCACCTCCCGCCGCAACATCAGCATGGCGAAAGTTATAAAGATAACACCTTTGGGCAATATTGAGGTACAATGAATATAATGCATAAAGGTTTTACGCTCGTAGAGGCGCTCGTAGCCCTTGCGGTGATAGTTACTGCAGCTCTTACGGTGTATGGCGGCGTGGCGCTCTCGCACCGTGCCACAGTGCGGGGTGGCGAGCGCGCGCAGGCCGCCTTTTTGCTCGAAGAAGGGTACGAGGCGCTTTTGTATCTGCGGGATGTACACTTTGCTGATCGGTTGGGCGGCCTTACCGCTAATGGCAGCCAAATATACTGTCTAAATGATATATCTGCTGGCGGATCAATCGGGCTCATGGCTGTCCCTACAGTTGATTTGTGTACTCCGTTCGACGGTTTTACACGATCGGTGACATTTAAAAATGCTTGTCGTGATAATACTAGTCATAATATTATGGGGCAAACTACTACCGTCTCTTGTCCTGTCGGACAAAATTTGGATACTGATACCAAGTACGCACTCATAAAAGTCACTTGGGGTACCAAAAGCGAGCAGGTCGAGGCCTATATTGCAAACCTCTTTTTGAGATGATGGCCAAGCCAATGTACAAACGGGGTGTGGGTTTAGCCGAGCTTGTAATTTATGTCGCGGTGTTCTCTATTATTGTTACGGTTGTAGTCTCCGGCATGATTCAAGAGGCCAAACTTTTACGCCGGGCGCGCGCCGAGCGCGCAGTGGCCACCGCGGCCGAGACTATTTTGGAGCGCATCGTGCGGGAGCTCAGGCTCGCCTGCAGTACCCCGACCCCACTGACAACGCCGAGCAATACTATTTCGCTTGCCACTTTTGCGGATCTTTCTTCGCCGAGTGCCGCGGATTGTACTACAGCTTTATCAACGCGCACAATTAGTCTTTCTGGGCAGGATGTTTTATTGGGTAGCGCGCAGTTAGATCCTTCCGGTATTACAGTTAGCGGCCTTACATTTATAAAGGTGACGACTCCGGTTTCAACGGTTTCGGACGCAATTGCCGTCAAACTGACACTCTCATCTGGAGCCGCAGGCAGCTATCAAGTTACGCGCACATATCACACGACTGCTATAATGAGGGGAAGCTATGATGCCAAAAATCCTAACTAACCGAAAAGGCTTTGCCGCGCTGGCGGTATCCATATATATAGTGGTCATTACAGTAGTGGTGGCGGGCACATTCGGGGCGCTGGCAGTCTCCCAATTGCGTGCGGCCCGCGAGCTTATGCTTGGCAAAAAAAGTTTTGTGACTGCCCAATCGGGGCTCGAAGATATCATCCGCCGCATAAATACGGGAAAAAATTATACTACCGGTCTTGCGTTTCCCACTACCAATGGTGGTAGCGCTAGTTTTGATATACAAAATGCCACAACGCTTACCCCAAGTATCACAGCTAAGGCCAATATTTCCAATCACTTTCGCTCGGTGAAGGTAGTTTTTACCAAAGTGGTTAGCGAGGGCGTCTCTTTTAAGTCAGGCGTACAGGCGGGGTTTCTGGGGGTGTTGATAGAAGATACTAATTTTATTGGTCATACCAGTCCAAGCAAGAGCGGAGGGGATATTTTTTCAAACGGTTCTGTCAGAGATAAAATGGCATATGGCCCCAACGATTTTGTTACGGGTAGCACTACAGTGGCCAGGACTATTGCTCATGACGCCTCCGAACCCCCGCTCTATAGAAGTGAAAATAAGCTTCCCAGTGATTTACCAAACTGCCCAAATATAATACTAAATAACTCCAGTGCGCATCAAGACGCTGCACAAAGTTTTGTAGTGCCTAAAAATGTTACTGCCTATCCGCTTAGCGTAAAGCTTGCTGTAAGGAAGTTCGGCAGTCCCCCTGGAGATATGACCATCAGAGTGGTGCCAAACAACGACAATGGGACCCCCGATCCTGCAGACGATCGACCCAGAGACACGCCAGTTTTTGGGTCCAAGAGTTTTTCGAAAGAACTTTTTGGTACCACTTTTACGCCGCAGGAGTATGTTTTGAGCCCCGCGGCCTTTCCGGTCTACGAGGGAGAAAAGTATTGGATTATATTTGATAATAGTAACTTTTCGGCTTCTGCTTATTACGAACTATGCAAGGGGACCAATATAAATGGTACTGATTCGCAGTTCAAGTATGTTACAAATTATACCGTTGGTTCGGACTGGAGTGCAGATGCCACTAGTGACGCCGCCTTCACTGTATATTTTGGAGATAACGATACCGATGTCTTTGGCAATTTCACCACGATGATCGAAGGTGTGCATGCGGGCGGTAATCTTACGGCCATGACTATTATAAACTCCAAAGCTACCACAACTCTCATAGGGCCGCCTCCGAGCAATTTGCCACAAACACCAAGCAAAATATTTTACGAGAATCTAACCGCGCCCGTGACATCCAGAGGGACGGCCTGCGCCGATGATGTCATTCCCCCCGGCCATGAATGTGTAGATTACTATCCTACAATCCCATCCTTTCCGTATGCCCCCGCGCCAGAGCCCGCGGCCCTTATCACTATTAGCAACTGCGAGTGGCAGGAGTGTGTTAATATATGGAAGGAAACCGCAGCGGATCCAGTAAAATATGCGGGATTACCAATAGCGGACGACTATAATGTTAGCGGAGTCGACGCACTCGAGGGCCCACAGGTGATTAACGGAGCTTTAAATATAAATGGTTCCAATGGATGTGTTTTGACCCTGACTGCAGATGCGGGTTCTTCTCGCATATACCACATTAAAGGTATGAACGGCCTAGGCTTTGGGGGTAATTTTGGCAACAACTGCAAAGTTGTGGTTGACGGTGCAAATGCGGATGGTTCTGGGGCCAGCGCGTTTTTGATATTTGACCATAAAGTATCAGTGGAAAATCGATTCACCTTAGAGGCTACATGTACAGTTGGATGTGACGTCACTAAACCCAAAGGACATATTTATATAATCAGTCTTGAAAAAAAACCCGCGGATAGTTCGGAGCCCCTAGATACTATTAGAATCCAAGACCACGCGACTGGCGGTGTATATTTTGCCCCGTATGGCCAAATTACGATCCAGAATCAGGCCACAGGTGTCGCGGTGAGTGCGGCAGAGGTGCGGCTGCTCGACGGAGCTGAAGTGCACTATGATGATTCGGTGGCGATCGGGGCCTCGCCGGGGACGAGCTATGAGTATATCCCGCAATTTTCCTCATTTTACGAATCGCCGTAAAATTTCTCATCCTTCCAGTACAAAGGCAGCTTTTGTACTTGGGGTGGTTGTGGTAGAATAGAGTCATGGAAAGAAAAATCGTGTTTTCTGTCGGCGAGTACTATCATGTGTATAATCGTGGCGTTGATATCTTTGAGTTATTGTTGTAATATAAATCCATGGTTAATGTTTCAGTAAAAATAAAAAAACGCTCTGGCGAAGTAGCGTTGAAAGAAGTCTTAGAAGAAGTCCAGAAACTTCGTCGGGAGGTTTCCCTCTTTTTTCCGCAAGAGGATATCGGAGGATATGCCAACCAAAAACGCATTCGAGAATCTTTTCTGCGCGCGCAACATAAGTATCCTGTGCGATCTCGCCAATAAATGTTATTGAGACGCAAGATTTCGCAGTGTCTCTTGGCAAATTGCCGCCTAGCATAAGGCGGCTTTTTGCTAGGCAGAAAACACTTTTTCTGGATGATCCTCGCGATCAGCGGCTTCATGTAAAGCTTGTCAAAGGACTTTCATCAGTTTTTTCTTTTCGGGTGACGAGGCGGTATCGTACACTTTTTTATTTTCATGGCGTTCACACAGCAGTCTTTTTCGAAATTGATCACCGTAAGGATATCTATCGATAAATCATAGTACAAAGGCTGCCTTTGTACTTGGGGTGGTTGTGGTAGAATAGAGTCATGGAAAGAAAAATCGTGTTTTCTGTCGGCGAGTACTATCATGTGTATAATCGTGGCGTGGAAAAACGAAGAATTTTTCTCGACAGAAATGACAAAGAACGCTTTCTTCGCCTGCTCTATATAGCAAACAGCGATATACCCGTTGTCTTTCGCCTTAGCCAAAAGAAACCGCTTGCCGATATTCCTGTCGGCAAAAAAGCAGTAGCAATCGGTGCTTATACGCTGATGCCCAATCATATACATTTACTTATCAAAGAGGTTGTAGACGGTGGATTGTCTTTGTTTATGGAAAAACTGATGACAGCGTATGCCAAGTATTTCAACAAGAAATATGATCGCGTCGGATCTCTGTTCCAAAGTAGATTTAAGGCCGAGCATATTGATCGGGATGAATATCTAAAGTATATATATGCCTATATACATCTGAATCCCATAAAACTCATTGAGCCAACCTGGAAGGAAAAGGGTATTGGTGATATGAAGCGTGCAAAAAAATTTCTGGATACATATCGATATTCAAGCTATCAAGACTACGCTGGTCTACATCGGCCGGAGAAGATTATCCTTGCGCCAAAGGGATTTCCCGCGTATTTCGAAGACAGATATGCCTTTGCCGACGCGCATCAAGATTGGTTAGATTTCAAACCAACCACCTAAGGCTGCCTTTGTACTACTTATCTACTTCGAAGGACAGTAAGAGTGGTGTATACTAAAAGCAATGAAGCCGTTTTCCTTCCCGGCCATTGGCGTTGATATATCTGACGAATCGTTTAAATACATGCGATTTGGTATGGAGCAAGGTCGCCGTACGATCGCATTTTTTGGCGATCACGATTTGCCGAGCGGTTTGATTGAAGCAGGAGAGATTCAAGATGTGGCGGGTGTGGCCAAGGTGATTAAAGAGGTTTTGCATCCATATCATCACCACACACCGTACCTTACCTGCTCGTTACCAGAGGAAAAAGGGTTTTTGCGTCTTGTGCGTATGCAAAAATTGCCCGCATCCGAGGTGCGTCAAGCGCTCGAGTTTCAGCTCGAAGAGCATGTCCCGTATCCACCGGGGGATCTCTATTTTGATTACCAGGTTTTGCCGCAGGGGAGCATACCCAAAGCCGATATGCAGGTGGTGGTGACCGCGTATCCCAAGGCACTCATTGAGTCATACATCCAAGTATTTGAGCAGGCCGGATTTATCCCTGTAGTCTTTGAGCTCGAATCGCAGGCAGTCGCGCGCGCAGTATCGCCTCGCGGGAGCGCGGAGGCGATACTGGTGGGTGATATTGGCCGTACGCGCACGACTTTTTCCATCGTCTACCATGGCAATGTCCTTTTTACCTCTACCGTAAAGATGGGCGGACGCGATCTTGACGCGACACTTCGTGATTCGCTCCATGTCACCGAAGCGCAGGCGCGCGAGATCAAAATCGGCCGCGGTATCGATTTTTCTTCCGAAGAAATAATCAAATCAATGTCACCCGCGTTAGCAGTTCTCAAGGCGGAGGCAGAGCGACAGATTCATTTTTGGGAGCGAAGGCGTGAGGAGGGGGAGCCCGCGATCACGACTGCGTATTTGTGCGGAGGCGACGCGCATCTCAAGGGGTTGCCTGAGTTTCTTTCGCGCGATCTTGGTGTGGCAGTCACGCGCGCAAAGATTTGGGAAAATCTTTTTGATCTCACTCACTATGTGCCACCTATGCGCGCGCACGCTACCATGCGGTACGCAACCGCGTTTGGGCTTGCGATGCGCGGTGACGACGATTTATTTTCCGATATACATATATAGATATGAATTTATTGCCCCCGCATTATAAAGCAGGATTGAGGCTTGAGGCGTGGAGGCGATTTTTGGTATTTTTCGGCATCTATATGTCAGTTATCGGTGTGGCTGCAGTAGCCTTATTGCTACCCTCGTATTTCTTTTTACAGTTTCAGATAGATGAGCTCAAATCATTCGAAGAGACTACCAAGGGTTCTCCCGACTATAGAAACACAGAAGATGGCAAAAAAACTGTGAGCAGAGTCGGGCAGCTTCTTACCACTACCAACCAATTTTTTCAAAGTGACGCAAAAGCCACCCCGCTTATCGAAGATATTGTCTCACGCATGCCCATATCGGTATCATTATCAGACTTTTCGTATGCGCGCACAGAAGGAGAGCTCGGGACACTCAAACTCTCTGGTATCGCGGGGCATCGCGATGACTTAACACGATTTGCCGAGATACTTCAGAAAAGTCCCTATGTAAAGGAAAAAATATCAGTACCCGAATCGAGCTATCTACGCGAGCTCAATACTTCGTTTACTCTGTCCTTGGTTATTGGCCCTGCAAACTAATGAGTGGTTTTCGTAAAAACTTTTTTATAACAGTGGGAACGATTATCGTAGCATTCGGTGTGTTGTTTGGCGCATTTTTATACCTTTTCGCAGGTATCATCTCGCCGCTTTCATCTGAGTTTCGTTTGGTGCAGGAAAATATTAAAATCGCGGAAGAACGCATTGCGGATTTCAAGGGCCGCGTCGCGCCCTCACTCGAGCGTGAAGAGGCTGATATGATAAAGATTGAAAAATCATTTTTTGTCTACTCCCCCGATACCGCCAAGGAGTTCATCGTGTTTCTTGAAACCGCCGCCCGCCGCAATAATTTGATAGGTGAGATAGGCAGTCTCCCCCAGGCGATTTCTCCTACCGCATCTATGAATATTACTGGTAGCTTTGACGATATTATTGTTTTTCTACGCGAGATTGAAAATGGGCCGCTTTTACTGGCCATTGATAGCGTAGCACTCCGTGGTACGGGTAAGTCGATCTCGCTTGCCATACAAATGCGTTTACCCGTGCCGCCTCAAAGCTCGCAATAATATTTTTATGGCAATCAACTGGAATATGAATATAGAATCGCTCGGGGCTCTCTTCAAAAAAAGGAAGACATCTTCTCGTGTTTCGGGCGCATTGATACCGGCCACAAAAAAAGTATGGCGTTTTTCTATCATGTTTCTCGCTATTTTCGCAGTACTTGTTGTAGCTTGTGATGCTTATATTTTTTGGGAATATGTTATCAACCAACAGGATGTAGACATTGGCGAGCGAGGTACCGTTGTAGGGATCAACCGCGCGCTTTTTGATAATGTTTCAAACTTAATTGATGAGCGCGCGACGCGTTTTGGACAAGCGAAAACAGTAGAACCGATCAGGAATCCATTTGATAAATAGTTTGTGCCCCGGGAGGGAATCGAACCCCCATCAACGGCTTAGAAGTCCGCTGCACTATCCATTGTGCTACCGGGGCTTACCTCTAGTCTATCCTAGAGTGCTCTCAATTTTTTGTATACCTCGTACGCGGTACGCGCTCCGTTGATGGCGCGGTGTGGCATTGGTTCTTTTTCAATGGCAAGTCGTTTGCATATAGCGGTGAGCTTGATTGAAAAGTCCGGCTCGAGGCGCAATTTTTCATATGCGACGCTGGCGACATCAAGACTGTGATAATCGAGAGGGTTTTTGATACCGTTTTGACGATAGGCCTCCACCAGAAATGTCCAATCATATGGCGTATTCCATGCGGCGAAGAGTGCGCCGCGCGCGAGCGCGCTGTACTCTTCGAGTGCCTCGCGTATCGATATAGCGTCTTTCCATAGTTCGTCACGATATCCCAAAAATACGAGCGACTCGGGGTCGGCACTCTCGGGCCTTTCCATCCGTACTTTTTTATCCATCTCGCCTATAATCTCGAGGGTATCAGCATCAGCGACAACCACACCAAACTCAACGATCTCATGACGCAACGAATCAAGGCCTGACATTTCAAAATCTGTAAATGCTATGTTGCTCATATGCCGATGATTAGTCTGATGATATATTCGCTCACGGTGCTCACGACGGGAGATAAAAAGAAGATAAAGACCAAAAGAAGCACGAAGCCATATTGTTCAAGCAACGCCTCATACCGATGCCAATAGTAGGGAAAGAAGCTAAAGAGTACCTTGGAACCATCGAGCGGGGGGATCGGTACCATGTTGAATACCGCGAGGATCACATTGACCATCGTGATCATAAGGCAAATTTGTAAAAATGCCGACGGTAGCAGGTCGCCACCAAACCGAAAGATGAGCCCAAACGAAAGAGCGAGCAATATGTTTGAGAGTGGGCCCGCGACTCCTACGATAGCCGAGCCCCACTTTTGGTTGCGTAGGTTATACGGGTTATATGGTACGGGTTTGGCCCAGCCGATCATAAAAGGACTCCCCGTCACTACTAATAGAAGGGGAAGTGCGATAGAGCCGATAGGATCGAGGTGCGGCAGGGGGTTAAGTGTGAGGCGGCCGGCATATTGTGCCGTCTTGTCACCCTGCGCGTAGGCAGCAATCCCGTGAGAAACCTCGTGGATGACTACCGACATCACGAGAATGGCTATTTGAAAGAGAATATCTATTGCGTCCATAAGGAGAATATGATATACATAATATGTTTTCCGATGACTTATGGCAACTAAAACTTGTACAATCTGTGGCAAAGGATCAGTGATGGGCGGCAAGCGCAAGCTTCTTCGCGGTCACTACAATCCTGTAAAATGGGAGCGCAAACACCCAAATCTCCAATGGCTTCGCGTAGGTAAGACTCCGCGCGTTTTGGCGTGTACGACCTGCATTCGCAAACGCAAGAGCGCGTAACACGCTTTCCGGAGTGTAGTATACCGGCAGTACGCATGCATGGGGTGCATGTAGACCGGGTTCAATTCCCGGCACTCCGACCATGAAAAAGAAACTTTGGTTTCGGGCAAAAGACTATGGGTGGGGTTGGCAGCCGTCTTCGTGGGAGGGTTGGCTGGTTATCGTTGCATATATCGCTGGCATGTTTTTTATTTTTTCTCGCGTAGATGCGGATTCACATTCAGCGAGTGATACGCTCATCAATTTTATACCGCAGTCGATTATTTTGACTGCAATTCTCATTTGGATTGCCTCGGCATTTGGTGAGCGTCCCGAATGGCGTTGGGCAGGCAAGCGTATACCCGCACGCATAGTGCTTTTTAAATCTGTGATCTTGGTAGTAGTTTTTACCGTTCTCATAGTAGGCGTCATGCTGACGCTCAACTCACTGGGATTGGTAGTTTCAAAATAATATTTATCGAGCTAATTGCATAAAGATACGAGGTAGGGCATAGTATTTATGGAAAAGGAGGAAGGTCATGAGTACCATACCAAAGCCCTTTGAACTCAAGCCAGAGGACATCAGCTATGCGACGACGCCTGATGGTAAGCGCGTACGCGCGACACTCACGCTCATCCGTGATGGGTGTGCGGCTCAAGCATCGGCCGAGCAAGATGATTTAGTGTCTGCTGTGATTGCCGCCGTCAATCGTGCCCTCGAACGCTGGTTTGATGCGGGGCGCGTGAATGCCGCGCCAAATGGCAGTATACTCTCAACACCCGATGGTTGGCTGTGCTGCGCTTTCGCGTATTGCATGGGAGGCCGCCTCGAGAGGGGCGAAGCTACGCATGTGGATGTCGCCAAGGCCGCAGCATTGGCCTATGTCACGGCCGTCAATAAGCTCGTCGCCGTTCTCGGCATCGAGGCGCTTTTCACCTCAGACCCAAAAGCCACCCAATCCGCCTAGAGCAACCCTCTAGGCGATTTTCTTTTTCATTTATCAGTAATATGTTTTAATAGAGGTATGGATAAGATCTTTTTAAGACGGCAAATTATCTCGCTCGGTTTTCTGGTGTTTCCGTGGTTGGTGGTTTTATTTTTGTTTGGTATAAAACCAGGATTTCTCGCCGGCATGTTTTTTATCTCATTTAGTTTTTTTCTTAGTTTGGTTGCATTATTTCGTATTGCGAAAGATTGTTATGCACGACCAAGGCCGCTTTCTTTTGTGTTGCTTATTTTAGCTATCGGTAATGCCAGTTTATTTAGTCTTTGGATATTTGGTTTTTTTGCTTTTTTCGGGCTCAACCCTGCTTAGTTGACTAATTTATAATAACGGGTTATTCTTTCTTCGGAAGTTCGTTTCAATCTTTCACCAACCGAAGAAGGAGATGAAAAATGCACTCGAAGAAAAGTGGCCTCATCACCGTGGCGACGATTTTCGTCACCGTTCTACTTTCTGCAACAGCTGATGCGTATCAGACTATCGCGCACCGCTACATCACCTGCAAGGCGCTCGAGGGCTTGCGTGACCCTTTGCCCGAAGCTCATACGGAGTTTCGTCAGTACGCCCATTGCGACGACTGCACTATCTTCAAAGGGGACTACTGCATTGGTCTTTCTCTTTTACCCCCTGCCCCTTCTCAGTCGCTAATTCACGCCATTCGAACGCCAGAGTGGCAGGAGGTAGAGTTTTGCGGCGGTCTGAATGGACCAACCTATCAACCTCCTGGGCATATTACTATCGCAGAACTAGAGGTTCTATACGACGGCGATGATCTAGTTACGGGGTCGTCAGTTGAAGATGCTTTGAATGCAGTTGATCCACGAAGTAATCTTTTTACGCCAGCCTTCGCCAGTCACTTTTGGGATCCTGATATCTATCACTCTTCATTTGTAGGTGACTTTGATGGAGGGCTAGCTGTCGCCGTTCGACCAATAACCCGTTTTCTCTTCTGCGATTCTGGTATCTCAAATAAGTGTCGTGTTCGTCAGTCTTCGTATCATCGAGCTCAGGCACTTTGGGCGACTGCCGTCTCGCTTTATCGCGAAGGCAAGACCCGAGAGTCGTACTATGCTCTAGGTCGCGTCGCTCATCTACTTGAAGATCTCACGAGTCCTGCGCACGTGCATGGTGATAACCATAATGGGGATAAGAGATCTAGACCATTCTTGCATACTTGCTGTGGAGGCGGTCGTCACCCCGACTCTCGTCCAGACACCCTCGAAACCTACACGGCGAGCAAAGAGGTACTCCAGCGAATGAATCGCAAGAAGATCCGTCCATACAAAGACGAGCAACTTTTGAGTGATGACATTTGGGATTCGCTCGATGCTGACCAAAAAGGGCGTCTCTTCAAACTCTTTTGGTTTACCGCTCAGAAGACACAATACTGGGCGAGCAATGGTGATCAAAATCCAAACGGGCCGCTTCCCGGTGATCAGCAATGTAGCGAGGATATCCCTGATACTTCAACCATCTGCGACGAGTATGCGTTTGGTACGCTCGGCGAGCCGAACATTTACTTCGATAAAGATGGCAATACAGGATTTCTCCCGCTCGATCTCTGGTCAGCAAGCAACTCGCCGCTCACACTTCCGTGCAGAATCAATACTTCACTGCCGGGAGAGCAGAAGCGAATGGCGAAAGCTCTCTTGGGGCACAGCCTTTCCGCCGTCTCCGGTCTGTACCGCCTATTCTGGGATCAGACGCACGATCAAGACGGCGATGGATACGGCGTAGTCACTGACTGCGACGATGCCAATCAGTCGCGCTTTCCCGGCAACGCCGAGATCTGCACTGACCAGTTCGACAACAACTGCGACGGCACGGTCAACGAAAACTGCCCGTCGTTCACCATCACGCACAACCCGTGGAATGGTGACGGGCACCCGCACAACCTTGCCGATATTCAAGTTATTCGATCGGGACTCCTCTCTTCGTTGACAAGGCTTACTATAAATCCGGTGGGTGGATTCAATGAAGATGTGGAATTGCGTCTTGTGGGTGTTGCTCCCGACGAAGAACCGACAGGTCTTCCTGACGGTCTCGATGATGACTCTCTCCCTGATATTGGTGACGGCATACCTGATAGTGCGTATTCTCTCACCAGTCCTCCATGCTTGCCTCAATGTATAGGCGCGCGGTTCGGTGTCGGCGCAGGCATTCCCATCGACACAGTGAGCGCGAGCAACTACTCTATAGACTTCAGGGTAAAGACTCTCCCAGCGTTGCCGGTAGGGCGCTATATGGTCAAAGTTGAGGGCACAGCGGCTACCCCAGATGGCCCCGTGACTGGCTTTACTGAACTCGTGCTTGTGGTCGGTGACAGTACATCAGTACCCTCCTTTACCATCACGCACAATCCCCGACCCGATTCTCACCCGCACCATCTGGCAGACATGACGATGGGTAGCTCTCAGCTCTCCTCCGAAGTCATCATTGGTGTGCAAGGCGTCGACGGGTTCGATGGTATGGTGACATTGACCGTCGTCGGTATGTCTCTCGACTATGAGCCCGTCAGAGTGCCCGATGGCCCCGATAGTAATTCTTTGCCAGACGATCAGGGTGACGGTATTCCCGACGATTCAACCTATAGTACCGCAGTAGCTCAAAAGCTTACGCCCGTATTAGATGGCGTCAACCGCTACTCAATCAATGTTTTGGCGGGGAGTAGTGTCGCGTTCAAGATTAGGAGAGTCAATCTCCCTCCTAATCGATACATGATCAAAATCGTGGGTACCGCGACCGTCGGCAGTGATATCATCACAAATTCCAGTGAGATCTTGGTGGCAGTCGGCGAAGGTACATCCGGCTACATCGAGCAGTAGCTCAACCCGCCTAGAGCAACCCTCTAGGCGATTTTTTTTTGGTGTGGTAACAGCTACACTATATACATGAAATTAAATCTTTCTCGCGGTTCTTCGCCTCTCATTATTGTCGCTCTCACTATTGTCGTAATCATCGTCATCGGTGGGGGGTACTATTATTTTACTCAGTCTCCAAAAGGTGAGATGGCCTGCTCTGCCGAGGCAAAGCTTTGCCCTGACGGTAGTGCCGTGGGCCGCACGGGTCCCAACTGCGAATTTGCCCCGTGTCCCAATGCGGATATGCCAAAAGATGCGTTGCCGCCTCCGGCGAAAGAAACACAACCCATCACTTTCACTGGCACGGTGCTAGCAGGATCAAAGTCACCGCTCATTGATTACAACAAAGCTGATTATGACAAGGCGCTTGCGTCAGACAAATTGGTAGTGTTGTATTTCTATGCAAATTGGTGCCCTATTTGCCGTGTAGAATTCCCTGAAGCACAAAAAGCATTCAATGAACTTAACGATGATCGCGTGGTGGGCTTCCGTATCAACTACGAAGATAGTGATGTCACGCCTGATGAAAAAGTACTCGCGCGCGAGTTCAATATTACCTACCAGCACACCAAGGTGTTGATCAAAAATGGCAAGCGTATTCTTAAAGCGCCCGAGACTTGGAATAAAGATCGTTATCTTTCAAAGATTAAAGAGAATCTCTAAGGTATGAAACCAAAGCGCGATTGGAATATATTTTTCTCGGCAGTATTCTTTGTCCTTGGGTTTTCTCTCGTTTTCTCATTGTTGGGTGTGCTCTTGCAAACAGTTCTCTCAAATCTTGCATATGACGCGCAGATATGGGCACAGCGGATTGGCGGTGCCGTTGTCATTCTTTTCGGTCTGTATCTGACGGGTCTGGTCCGCATTCCGTTTCTTGAACGCGAATACAAAGTAAAAGTGCGCGGGCATTTTCGCTCGCACTTTATTACTTCGTTTTTGTTTGGCGCCGCGTTTGCTGCTGGCTGGACGCCGTGCGTGTCAGCGGCGCTCGGTGCTATCTTGGCGCTTGCGAGTACCAACCCATCGTCAGCATTTGTGTTGCTCTTTGCCTACACGCTCGGCATTGGCATTCCGTTTTTACTCGTCGGGCTTTTTACCACACAAGCGCAAGAGCTTATCGGTCGCGCAGGAAAAAAACTTTTGTATTTCCAATATTTTTTCGGCGCCATACTCATCGCCATCGGCGTTTTGATGTTTGTGGGCGATTTGAGCCGAGTCGCTAACCTCGAGATTTTGACGACCATTCTTCTCAAGTTTGGAGTTGGCACAAGCGCGGGCGATGGCATCATGGCGCTCAGCCCCATCACCTTTGGCATCGCGCTCTTTGCTGGGTTTGCGTCATTTCTGAGTCCGTGCATATTACCTATCGTGCCCGGATTTTTGACATATCTTGCGTCAACCGCAGCAAAAGAAAACGAAACTCATGGATAATACTTTACGCACGAGTATCCTTGTCGTTGTACTCGCACTCATCGGCGGCAGTATTTATTATTTTGAATCGCAAAAAGTAAAACCAAATATTTCGATGCCGGAAAGTACTCAGGCAGATATCGCCCCGCGCGTCGTTGATGCCGATATGTTGCCGCCAGCACCTGGTGAAGGAAAGCCAGCCACTGCACCTGCTGGCATAAAAAAATCGGAGATGTATGGGCTCGCCAAAGAAATCGCCTCACCGTCAGGGTTCGTCAACACCAAACCATTTCGCATTCAGGATTTGATTGGCAAAAAAGTTATCTTAGTAGATTTTTGGACATATTCGTGTATCAACTGTCAGCGTACTCAACCGTATCTCAACGCGTGGTATGACAAATATCACGACCAAGGTCTTGAGATTGTAGGTGTGCATACGCCCGAGTTTGGCTTCGAGAAAATATTGGCAAATGTGGAAAAGGCATCGCGCGATGCGAACATAAAGTATCCGGTAGTGCTCGATAATGATTATGCGACATGGAACGCGTACAAAAATCGTTTTTGGCCGCGCAAATATTTAATCGATATCGATGGCTATATCATCTACGATCATATCGGTGAGGGCGGGTACGCCGAGACCGAAAAGAAGATTCAAACGGCACTCAGCGAGCGCATGGTAGTTTTAAATGAACGAGGGAGTGTTGCTGGCGGTACGGTGACACCTAGCGCTGATACGCCGAGTTTCAATCAGCAAATGTCGCGAGAGACTTATTTTGGCGCGTGGCGCAATACCAACTTTGGCAATGGTACACCGAGCACAGAAGGTGAGAAAACATTTGCGGTACCCGATGCAAAAAATATTGATGCAGAAAAGTTTTATCTTGATGGTGCGTGGCAGATAGCGCGCGAGTATGCGAAAAACACTGAGAAGGGCGCGCGGCTCGTATTTCGATTTCGAGCCAAAGATGTCCATATGGTAGCGGGAGCGCCCAATGGCGCCAAAATCCGTATACTGCAAGATGGTAAGCCAGTCTCGGGAGGGGATGTCAAAAATGGCGAGCTCCAGATCCATGACTCAAAGCGCTACCATCTCATAGAAAATAGCTCATTTGGCGAGCATGTACTCGAGATATATATAGAAGACGCAGGACTTGAGGCCTTTACCTTCACCTTTGGGTAGAAGGAGGGTATTGACATTTTTTAAAAATACTGTAGTATTTACGGCTGTACCGTACCTTCCAAACTCGTCTCGCAGACAGGCCTTTTTTGTTTGGTACGGCGTTTCCCAACCCGCCCACAAAGGGCACAGCGAAAAGGAAAGAGGAATACATGAAGATCAAGCGACTTCTGACCGCAGCGACGCTCGTCGTTGCCATGGCTGTGTTGGCCATGATCGTGCCCGCCAGCGCGTTCGCGCAGGCTGCGGCGCCGTTCGATCACCTCAAGTGCTACAAGATCGGCTTCAAGAAGGGTGAGCTGCAAGTCTCGAATCACGCCTTCGACCCGCTCGTCTTGATCCCGTTCCAGGTGCCCCCGTTCGCCACCGAGGATGGCTGCCGGCTCCTGCCTGCCAAAGCTCCGCGTCCCGCGATGTTCTGCGTTCCCGTCGACAAGAAGCCGAGGCAGGCTCCCGTCGGCACGGACATCAAGAACGATTTCTTCGTGTACAAGATGAAGTGCCCCGAGCAGCCCAACTTCGTGCAGGGCGCGTCCGACCAGTTCGTGCGCGGCAACATGCAGGTCAACCGCAAGACGACCGTGCGCATGTTGCTCGTCCCGGCGTACAAGACCACGACGCCGCCCGATCCTTCATGTCAGCCCACCGCGCCTCACCAGTGCGGCGGCACCTGCCCCGACGCGACCGACATCTGTCGGCCCGATGCCGCGGACATCTGCAGGTGCATCCCGCAGATCTCGATGTCGTGCGGGCTCATCCCCGGCACGAACCAGTGCGGCGGCGATTGCGCCTCCGGACTCTCGTGCAAGCCATCAGCCACGGCGCCCTGCGCCTGCGGCTGACCTAACCTCATCTGCGAGACGAGACCAAGGCCGTGCCCCCAACCCGAATCGTCGGGAAGGGGGCCTTTTTCTTGACACTGCTTCATCTTTTTGTTATTCTCGAGGGTACATTTTTATATGCCAACTATTCAGCAATTGATTCGTCACGGTCGCAAGCGCATCGTCAAAAAAGCGAAGGCGCCCGCTTTGCGTTTTAGCTTTAATACCATCCACAACAAGCGCGTATGGCACAGCTCGCCGTTCAAACGCGGTGTATGTATAAAGGTAACCACCCAGACTCCAAAGAAGCCAAACTCCGCTATCCGTAAAGTAGCGCGAGTTCGTCTTTCGAATGGTATGGAAGTAACTGCGTATATCCCGGGTATCGGCCACAACTTGCAAGAGCACTCAGTGGTCATGGTGCGTGGCGGTCGCGTAAAAGACTTGCCAGGTGTGCGCTATCACATCGTTCGTGGTGTACTCGATGCGTCAGGTGTTGAGACGCGTCGCCAGGCTCGTTCAAAGTACGGATCAAAGCGGCCAAAGGCGAAGGCAAAGGCATAATTACTACTGAATATTTTTTATGCGTAGAAAACGAAATTACAAACGAGATATCATGCCAGATCCAAAATTTGGTGACGAGACACTCGCAAAGTTTATCAACCACCTCATGATTGGTGGCAAAAAATCAACCGCGCGTACATGCATGTACGACGCGCTTGATGAGATCGCAAAAATCCAAAAGACCGAAGATCCTATGGCGGTATTCAACGCAGCGCTTACCAATGTGGGCCCGCAGGTTGAAGTAAAATCTCGCCGCGTTGGTGGCGCAAACTATCAGGTACCCCGTGAAGTTCGCGGTGACCGCCGTATGACGCTCGCGATGCGTTGGATCATCGCCGCATCACGCGCCAAAAAAGGCAAGCCGATCTCAAAGCGTCTTGCTGATGAATTTATGCTTGCATCAAAAAACGAAGGTACCGCCATCAAGAAAAAACTCGACACCCATCGTATGGCAGAAGCCAACAAGGCCTTTGCACACTTCGCGTGGTAAGCTACTGATTGTATGGCACGCGACTATCCTCTCGATCGTATCCGTGATATCGGCATCATTGCTCATATCGACGCCGGCAAGACTACGGTCTCCGAGCGTGTTTTGTTTTACACCGGTGTATCGCACAAGATTGGTGAAGTACACGAAGGTGAAGCGGTCATGGATTGGATGGAGCAAGAACGAGAGCGTGGTATCACAATCACCTCAGCTGCAACTACCTGTTTTTGGCGCCCGACCTATCTTCCGGAAGCGCATAAAAATAAAGATCACGAATATCGTATCAATATCATCGATACTCCAGGCCATGTGGATTTTACCGTCGAGGTTGAGCGCTCACTACGCGTACTCGATGGCGGTGTGGTTGTCTTTGATGGTGTTGCCGGCGTAGAGCCGCAGTCAGAAACGGTGTGGCGTCAGGCAGACAAGTACAAAGTGCCGCGCATGTGTTTCATCAACAAGCTCGATCGCACGGGCGCGTCATTTGAGCGCAGTTTTAACTCGATCATTGAACGACTCACACCAAATGCAGTCGCCGTACAACTTCCTATTGGTTTGGAAGGGGACTTCGCGGGTGTCATCGATCTTTTGCGTATGAAGGCATTTCGTTTTGAGGGTGATCACGGTGACAAAATTGTCACCGAAGAAATCCCCGCGAATCTCAAAGCCGATGCTGATCGGTATCGCCATATCTTGCTCGAAAAGATCGTCGAGACGGATGATGTACTCACCGAACAATATCTCGAAGGCAAAGAAATTTCATTTGATAATTTACAAAAAGCTTTGCGCGCCGCAACCATCGGGTACAAAATCGTACCGGTATTTTGTGGCTCCGCACTCAAAAACAAAGGCGTACAGCTCATGCTTGACGGTGTGGTAGATTATTTGCCAAGCCCACTCGATCGGCCACCGGTAGTGGGCAAAGATCCCAACACCGATGCTGATATCATCCGCGAGACATCTGACGAAGCGCCCTTTTCAGCGCTTGCGTTTAAGTTGCAGACTGATCCCTTTGTAGGTCAGCTGACTTATTTTCGTATCTATTCGGGTGTTATCGAGGCGGGTTCGTATATTTACAACGCGACCAAAGATCAAAAAGAGCGCGTAGGCCGCATCTTGCGCATGCATGCAAACCACCGCGAAGAAGTAAAAGAAATGCACGCAGGCGAGATTGGCGCCATCGTAGGTCTCAAATCAACTACTACCGGTGATACGCTCACCGATCCTGAGCATCCAATAATCTTGGAGCGCATCATATTCCCCGAACCTGTTGTAGACCTCAAGATCGAACCAAAGACCAAAGTAGACCAAGAGCGCATGGGCTTCGCACTCAAGCGCCTTTCCGAAGAAGATCCGACATTCCGCATCAGTAGCAATGGCGAGACCGGCGAGACGATCATCTCGGGTATGGGTGAATTGCACCTCGAGATTCTTGTCGATCGTATGCGCCGCGAGTTTAAGGTTGAGGCCAATGTCGGCAAGCCGCAGGTAGCGTACAAAGAAACCATCCGCAAAAAGGCGGAGGCGGAGGGCAAGTACATCAAGCAATCAGGTGGTCGCGGTCAGTACGGCCATGTGCGCCTTCGCGTTGAACCAAACGAAACCGGCAAAGGTTTTGAATTTATCAACGAGATCAAGGGTGGCGCGATCCCCCAAGAGTTTATCCCCGCTGTACAAAAAGGTATCCGCGAATCACTCGATCGCGGTGTGGTTGCGGGCTTCCCGATTGTGGATGTCAAAGTGGCACTCTACGATGGCTCATACCACGATGTAGACTCAAACGAAGCGGCGTTTAAGATCGCGGGTTCTATGGGCTTCCAAGAGGCCGCCAAGCGCGCCGATCCCGTACTGCTCGAGCCAATCATGAAGGTAGAAGTTATCGTACCCGCAGACTTCATGGGTGAGGTGACGGGCGATATCAACTCAAAGCGCGGACGCATCGAGCGCATGGAAGACCGCCTCAACCTCAAAGTTATCGACGCCAAAGTGCCGCTCTCTGAGATGTTTGGTTATGTGACCAATTTACGATCACGCACCGAAGGACGCGGGTCATATACTATGGAATTCTCTTCATACGAAGAGGTACCAAAAAATGTGTCGGCAGATATTATTGCTGGTAAAAAGTAAATATATATCTGAACAAAAAATGCCTTTCGGGGCATTTGTTTGTTTTGCACAGGAGTCTTGTCAAAATGATTTGCTTTGAGTAGAGTAGAGGAGAAGCACCTCGTACATGGGGACTCACAAGAGTCCCAATGTCGTACGTGGAGACTCACAAAAGTCTCCCCAACATGAAGGAGGTTAGGATGAGGCAGAAGTTCGTCAACTGCCAGCGCAGAGCCGGCCCGATCTAGGCACGACCCCCTCCTCAACAGTCGCTACGGCGACACCCCCCGGCGGAGTCCCTCATGGACTCCGCCGATTTCTTTTTTATTTGATTTTGAGGTATATACTACATACATGGCACACGAACCTGAAGATGCTGGCGCACGCGAGGTAGATGGCGATTTCTTCTTTGCCGAAGAGGTGTTGGCCGAAGATCTCGAGAGGGTAGAGGCCACAGCCGACGACCTTCCATTATAGGGAAAGCCCCAAAGCTCCCTATTTGACAGGGGAGGATATTTTCACTATCATGGGCGTTATCTAATAATTACTCGTTTTAAACGCTTTTTCACTATGGCAACGGAAAAATTTGACCGTTCAAAGCCGCACCTCAATGTGGGAACCATTGGTCATGTCGACCACGGAAAGACCACACTGACGGCGGCAATCCTCCATTGCTTGGCACTCGCCGGAAACAAGGTGCGTGTTGAGGATGTGAGCCAGATTGACAACGCACCCGAGGAGCGGGCGCGTGGTATTACTATTGCACTCCACCACTCAGAGTATGAGTCGGCAAAGCGCCACTACGCGCACATTGATGCACCTGGTCACGCAGATTACATCAAAAACATGATCACCGGTGCCGCCCAGATGGACGGCGCAGTGCTTGTGGTAGCCGCCACTGACGGCCCTATGCCACAGACGCGTGAGCATATCTTGCTCGCAAAACAGGTTGGCGTACCTACGATCATCGTATTTCTCAACAAGTGCGATGCAGTAGACGATCCAGAGCTTATTGATCTCGTCGAACAAGAAATTCGCGAGCTTCTCACCAAGTATGATTACCCAGGTGAAACGACCCCGATCATTCGTGGGTCAGCGCTCAAGGCACTTGAGGGCAAGACTGTTGATGATCCTGCGGTCAAAGCAGTACTTGAGCTTGCAAACCAGCTTGATAACTATATTCCTGAGCCAGTTCGCGACCTCGAAAAGCCATTCTTGATGCCAGTAGAAGATGTGTTCTCTATTGAAGGACGCGGTACTGTCGTCACCGGTAAGATCGAGCGCGGTCAGGTAAAGGTGGGCGAGGAAATTGAAATCATCGGTATCCGCGACACCCAAAAGACGGTCGTCACTGGTATTGAAATGTTCAACAAATCTCTTGACGAAGGTCGGGCAGGCGACAACGCAGGTCTCCTCCTTCGTGGTCTCAAAAAAGAAGATGTTGAGCGCGGTCAGGTTTTGGCGAAGCCAGGATCAGTCACCCCTCACACCGAGTTTGAGGCAGAGGTATATATCCTCACCAAAGAAGAAGGCGGACGCCACACGCCATTTTTCGCGGGCTACAAGCCACAGTTTTACATTCGCACCACTGATGTGACCGGCGAGGTAACCCTTCCACAGGGCACCGAGATGGTTATGCCAGGTGATACGATGAAGTTCCAAGTAAAACTCGTACAGCCGGTAGCTTTAGAAGAAAAACAGCGCTTTGCTATCCGCGAGGGTGGTAAGACTGTCGGTGCTGGTGTTGTTACCAAAATCACCAAGTAATATAATCCTTTACTAGATATCAAATGGCACGAGCAGCAGAAAAAACTCCAACCGCGACCAAGCTCCGCATTCGCATCCGCGCGTATGACAACAAGGTCATCGACGCGTCGGTCAAGCAGATTGTAGAGACCGCGCGCAGGTATGGGGGCGAGATTGTAGGGCCGGTGCCGTTACCGACAGAAATCCGTAAGTACACGGTAAACCGCTCAACCTTCGTGCATAAAAATGCCCGTGAGCAGTTTGAGATGCGAGTGCATAAGCGCATCATCGATATCAAGAACCCAACGCCCAAGATCATCGATGCGCTTACCAACCTCAACCTTCCCGCCGGTGTTGATGTCGAAGTAAAGATGTAAAAAGGGTTCTGCCCTAAACCAAAAACCGCCCTCGGGCGGTTTTTGGTATACTGTAAACATGAGATATATTTTGTCGCCCCATGCAAAGTTGCGCATGAAGGAGCGATCGATACAGCAGAGTCTTCTTGAGGGAACTCTGGCGAATCCAACAAAAGTATTATATGATGCAAGAGGTAGATTAATGTTTAAAAAACTCTATAAAAAGCGGCATACAACGAGACTATTGATAGTTGTTGGTGAAAAAGTAAAAGACACACTGCGCGTTATTACGGTTATAGAAACATCTAAAATTAAGAAATATTTATGAATAAACAACAAGGAAAAATTTCGTACGATCGAGGAAGTAGAGTGCTTTCTCTCGCCGTAGGTAAAGGCAAAAGCGTTGATTCTGATATCAGGGGCAATGTGGTCATTGATGTTGATAAAAAAGGCAATCCGGTACGCGTAGATATCCATAGTTTTAGTTTTGATGCTTTTCGTGCAGGCAAGGGCAAACTAGAACATTTCCTCGGTTCCAAGGCCAGGGTTGTCCAGTTGAGGTAATCTAACTATATTGGCAAGGATTCTGTTCTATCAAAAACCGCCCTCGGGCGGTTTTTGGTTTGAGGTGGTATACTGACAAAAGCATGAATATCTATATAAGGATTATTTTGTGGGGGCTACTTGTTTTTTGGCTGGTCGGTTCTGCTGTCCTATTGCCTAAATTTTATTGCGGAGTTGGGAACGCAGGCAAAGCTGGGTCAGCTGTTTTTAATCAGAGTGATCCAAATTTTCGGCAACACAGTAAGGTGATTTTTGATGACTGCTCGTATCCAGCAGTTTTCAAAATCCTTCTTAAGAGGCGCTTGATTCTAGACTATATGCTCGGTGTTATTGGGTTACCATTAATTCTCATCTCACTTTTTTATGGCGGTCAATTTCTTTATAAGAAAATCTTTCGAAAACAATATGACCACAAATGAATTTACAAAGCCGGAGAATTTGGAAAAGTATTCTTTTCTCTGGTCAGAGGCGCGGCTTTTGGTAGCTGCCGTAGCGTTGTTCGCGGGCGGTATTCCAGCAGTGTATTTATTGCCGATTCCCTACCTATTTGTAGGTTTAGTAAGTACTCTCCTCACGCTCTCGTGGCTTGTTTCGGGCGCGGCATCAGCGTATCTTGGCTGGCGCTGGTATACGGGTGGGCAAAAAGTATTTGGCAAAAAAGATACGCGTGATACTGTCGCTTTTTTTGTCAGCGTAGTGTCAGGTATCAATCTCGGGCTCGTTCCAATTTTAGGCAACAATATTGGTATGAGTATCGCGTGGGGCGGATTTGTCTTTACCGTGACCGCTATTTTATATGTCGTTGCCGCAGTACATCTCTGGATGCGCTGGAACGCGCATGGCAAAAAAGTTTTTTAGAAATAAATCGCATACAAAGAAAATTCCCCAGTCACCGTGATGGTGACTGGGGTTTGCCGTTTGGCATGCTCCGTTATACGCAGAGCTAGTGGGGGAGAGCGTAGGCTCGCACGGTGTCGGTGAGCTCGTTGGGCACGCCCGATGACTTCGGTACGAACGCCATAGCTCCCAGCTTCACCGCCGCCTCGGCGATGCCAGTCATCGTCTCGCGTGAGTAGATGATGATGGGCATCTGGGGGTGTGTCTCGCGCATGCCCGAGACGAGCTGCATGCCGGGCCGAAACCCTCTGCCCGCCACAATCTCGATGACCATGATGTCAGGACGCTCTTCGTTTGCGATGACTCGCGCCTCCGCAAAGCTGTCTGTCTCGAGCAGTACTGCGTCCGGTTCGGCGTCTTTGAGCTTCTTGCGTACGCGTGCCCGATCCTCGGCACTTTCGTCCACGAGTAGTATCTTCATGGGTTGGTACATTCCTCCTTCTAATAATAAAAAATACCCCAAAACCTTTAAAGAGTCAATGTTTTGATGGGTAGACTCGTCCCACTCTGGACAGCTCTTTTTCGTTGTGCTACAAAGGGGTCATGTTTCTCTGGTGATTTCCCCCCAGATAGTGACGGTAAGGCCTAGCCCCGCCGTGCGGGGTGTTTTATTACCTGATGGGAACAGCTCCATAAGCGGGGTATATGAAAAAATTCATCCTCGGTAAAAAGCTCGAAATGAGCCAAATATTCAAAGACGACGGCACAGTAATCCCTGTGACCGTCATTCAAGCTGGCCCCGTCGAGATCTCTCAAGTAAAGGGCAAGGAAAAAGACGGTTATGAGGCAGTACAAGTCCTTTTCGGCAAAACTCGCAAAGAATTTCGTACGGAAGATTCATACGAAAAAGGCGGCAAAATCGATGTTTCGGTTTTTGCGGAAGGGGATTTTGTAAAAGTATCAGGCACCATGAAGGGTCGTGGTTTTCAAGGCGTGGTCAAGCGCCACGGCTTCAAGGGTGCTCCTAAGTCCCACGGTACCAAGCACGCCCACCGCGAGCCGGGTTCAATCGGTGCAGTATGGCCTCAGCGCGTACTCAAGGGTACTCGTATGGGTGGTCGTATGGGTGGTACTCGTATTACCGTAGAAAATCTGATGGTCGCCAAAGTCGATGCTGAGAAAAACTTACTGTATGTACGCGGCGCGGTTCCGGGCGCTCGTGGTACACTCTTGGAAATTTCTGCATAACCTATCATGGAAGCTCCACTCTACAACCAAAAAGGTGATACGGTCGGCAAGATTGCTCTTTCTGATGCTCTTTTCGCTGTTCGTTGGAGCCCAACACTCGTACACGAGACCGTTATCCAGATCCAGGCAAATCGCAGGAAGGCGATCGCTCATGTTAAAGATCGTGGTGAAGTGCGTGGTGGTGGCAAAAAGCCTTGGCGCCAAAAGGGTACGGGGCGAGCCCGACACGGTTCTACTCGCTCACCGTTGTGGGTTGGTGGTGGTGTGACTCACGGTCCATCAAAGGACAAAAATTTTACGACAAAAATAAATAAAAAAGCACGCAGAAAAGCTCTTGCGGCTGCCCTCTCACACAAATTCAAAGACGGCGAGATTATTTTTGTAGACGCGCTCGCAACCGAAAAACCAAAGACCAAAGAGGCAGCAGTATTTCTCAAGGCTTTTGGCAAAGCAATCGGCAAAGAGACTTTCGGTGTAAAAGGTGGCCGTACACTCATCTTGACCGCAAAGTCACAGCCCGAGACTGTTCGCGCGTTTCGCAACTTGCCATTTGTTGAGATCATGGAGGCGCGCAACATAAATGTCGAAGAGGCGCTCTTGCCAAAGTATTTGGTATTTACCAAAGACGCGGTAGCAACGATTGCTCGCTAATCAACTATTATGGCACTCCTCCCCTTTTTAAAGAAAAAAGAAAAAATAGAAAAACATGATCACGAAGGTCATGACCATGATCACGCCGAGCAAAAACCTATGACGCGTTTTGAGGGTGTTGAGCGCGCGGTACTTATCGCTCCGCATGTTACCGAGCGCGCACGCCAGCTCTCTGAAGTCGGTCAGTATGTATTTCGTATTGCTACGACAGCCAACAAACAAGCAGTTCGTAAGGCAGTCGAGCGCGCGTACAAAGTGCATGTTACCGGTGTCCGTATTGTGACTGCGCATGAAAAACCACGCCGCCGTGGGTTGACGGTGGGTGTTAAAAGAGGGTATAAAAAGGCGGTGGTGGCACTCCGCAAAGGCGAGGCCATCGATATTTTTTAATTACTTATGAAATCCTACGCACCTACAACTCCATCACGCAGGCACATGACTGGTATCAACTACCGGGAAGTTTTGACGCACGGTGCGAAGCCTGAAAAGAGTTTGACGCAGGGGCGTAAGCGCCATGTTGGCCGCAACAGCGCGGGCCGTATCACGGTGCGTCACAAGGGTGGTGGTCACAAGCGCGTCTATCGCATTGTTTCTTTTGCGTATGACAAGCGCGACATTCCAGGCCGCGTCGCTTCTATTGAGTATGATCCAAACCGTACCGCATTTATCGCGCTCGTTATCTACCCTGACGGTGAGAAGCGCTATGTACTCGCTGGCCGCGAGATGAAGCAAGGGTCAACTATTTTGTATTCTGAAAAAGCTCCCGTAAAGCCGGGCAACGCGACCGTGCTCTCACGCATGGTGCCGGGCACCTATGTGTACAATATCGAGTTCAAACCGGGTGGTGGCGGTCGCATGATTCGCTCAGCTGGATCGTCAGCCGAGGTTGTAGCGCAGGAAGGCCGTACCACGACTCTGAAAATGCCGTCAAAAGAAGTACGCAAGATATCTTCTGCGGTGTGGGGGACGGTTGGCGCGCTTTCAAATGAAGAGCATATGTTTATCACAATCGGCAAGGCAGGCCGCTCGCGCTGGCTTGGTATTCGCCCGACTGTTCGTGGATCAGCTATGAATCCTGTCGATCACCCGTACGGTGGTGGTGAAGGCGCACAACCGCAAGGTACGCGGCGTCCCAAGAACATGTGGGGTAAGGGTACGCGTGGTGTAAAAACTCGCAACAAGAAGAAGTACTCACAGCAGTTTATTATCAAGCGTCGTCCAACCAAGCAAAACGGTTAATCTGAAATTATGTCACGATCACTCAAAAAAGGACCCTATATCGACGCAAAACTTTTGGCCAAGGTCAAAAAACTTCCCGCGAACGCAAAGGCGACGGTTATTAAAACTTGGGCGCGTTCTTCTCAAATCTCTCCTGAGATGATTGGGAATACATTTGGCGTACATAACGGCAAAGATTTTATCAATGTCACGATTGCCGAAGAAATGGTCGGGCACCGCTTGGGTGAGTTTAGTCCTACACGCAAGTTTACCCGCCATGGCGGTAAGATGCAGAAAGAAATCGAAGCGGCAGCAAAGGTCAAAGAGCAAGATGCCGCAAAAGCTGTCAAAGCTGGTACCGCTACTAAATAATATATATGACCAAAGTTCACGCATATCTCAATTCGCTCCGCATCGCACCCCGCAAGGTGCGCTTGGTTACTGATATGGTCAAAGGTATGGATGTGCGTGTAGCCGAGGTACAACTCCGCTCGCTTCCAAAGCGCGGCGCCGAGCCGATTTTAAAATTGATCCGCAGTGCCGTTGCCAACGCTCGCCACAATGCCAAGGTTGCCGAGGCGATTCCGCTCGTCATCACTGATTTTCGTGTGGATGAAGGTCGTACGCTCAAGCGCTCGATGCCACGCGCGCGTGGACGAGCGTTTCCTATCCGCAAGCGCACGAGTCATATTTCATTAACTCTTGAAGCTCAAGAGCCAATGTCAGGAGGTAAAAAATAATATGGGACATTCAGTACATCCATACGCACATAGAGTTGGGATCCTTCGTGACTGGCGCTCACGCTGGTTTAACACGAAACAATACACTACTTTTTTGAAAGAAGATGTCACACTTCGCGAATGGTTGATGAAAAAACTTCGTGTGCAGATGATTTCTGGTATTGAGATCGAGCGCTCACGCAACGCCATGCAAGTGATTATCCGCACACCCCGCCCCGGTCTTTTGATCGGTCGTGGCGGTGAGGGGATTGAGCGTCTCAAAAAAGATATTCACAAAAAGTTTGCCATTAAAGATTTTCGCATCACGATTGAGGAAGTTCGTAATCCATTTGGTGACGCCGCATCGGTTGCGCGTCTGGTAGCACAAGACCTCGAAAAACGCCTACCGTTTCGTCGCACACTCAAGATAAACATCCAAAAGGTGATGACCTCGGGCGCGGCCAAGGGTATTCGTATCCAAGTCTCGGGCCGTCTTGATGGCTCAGAGATGGGTCGCGTCGAATGGCTTCGTGACGGATCGATTCCGTTGCAGACCATGCGTGCCGATGTAGAATTTGCCAGAGAGCGTGCCATATTGCCATATGGTACCGTCGGCATCAAAGTTTGGCTGTATAAAGGCGAGGTATTTGCCGATGATAAGAAAGGACGCAAGGAGAAATAATTATGTTAGTCCCAAAAAAGGTCAAGCATCGCAAATGGCAAAAGGGGCGCTCTCGCAAGCGCATTGTTGAGACGCGTGGCGTTAAAGTGTCTTTTGGTCAATACGGTCTCAAGGCTGACAGCGCTGCGTGGGTTAACTCGCGCCAGATCGAAGCAGCTCGCAAGGTCCTTACGCGTTGTATGCAAAAGACTGGCAAGCTCTGGATCCGCATTTTCCCTGACAAGCCAATCACGCGTCGCCCTCCGGAAGTAACTATGGGTGGCGGTAAGGGTGCGCCTGACCACTATGTGTTTCCTGTGCGTCCCGGTCGCGTACTCTTTGAGGTAGACGGCATGACCCAAGAGGCGGCACGCGAGGCGATGCGCAAGGCAGGCGCCAAATTACCCGTCAAAACCAAGTTTGTAATCCGCGGGTAAGGAGATATATATGAAAGCAAAAGAATTACGAACAAAGACTGATACTGAACTCCTCGATATTTTGAAGACAACCAATCAAAAGATCGCCGAGTCCACTTTTCACCACCTCCGCGCGCGTTCCAAGAATGTCAAAGAGGTGCGTGAATTAAAGCGAGAACGCGCACGCATTCTCACACTTATGGGAGAGAAAAAATCATGATTACCAAACACATCCAAAAATTAAAAGGTACGGTAGTCTCGGCCAAAATGCAAAAGACCGTGGTTGTTGAGGTTGCGCGTTTGAAAAAACACCCCAAATATCATAAGTTTATGCGTGTCTCAAAGCGCTATAAGGCGCATATTGAGGACAACTCTTTGAAAGAAGGGGACAAGGTCATCTTAATGCCGATTCCTCGTATGTCGCGCGACAAGCGCTGGACAGCGGTAAAGCAAACCACATAAGGAGATTCTATGGTACAACCACGATCACTATTGGTAGTAGCAGATAATACGGGTGCACGCATCATCCGTGTATTTAAGGTGCTCGGTGGTACTCGCAAGCGCTATGCGCGCATCGGCGACATTGTGGTTGCATCAGTACAGATAGCCGAACCCCGCAAACTTCTCAAGAAAAAAGAAATCGTTCGCGCGGTCATCGTGCGCCAACGCGCACCATTACGCCGCAAAGACGGCTCGTACATCCGTTTTGATGACAACGCGGCGGTGGTGATTGACGCAAAGGGCGAGCCACGAGGCGGTCGTATTTTTGGTCCTATCGCGCGCGAGTTGCGTGACCTCGGATACACCAAGATTATTTCACTTGCGGAGGAGGTACTCTAAACATATGAACACGCTCAAACTCAAAAAAGGCGATACTGTCGTCGTCATGAAAGGGAAGGACCATGGTAAAAAAGGCAAGATCCTTCGTACCTTTCCCGATCTCGAAAAAGTAGTTGTCGAAGGTGTCAACGAAAAGATGCGTCATACACGCGCCAAGCGTGGCGGGCAGAAAGGTCAGCGCGTAAAAGTCATCCATCCTGTGTGGGCGGCCAATGTACAAGTACTTTGTCCCGCATGTAGCAAGGTAACGCGCGTAGGTTTTGAATTACACGAAGGCGTAAAGTCGCGTGTATGCAAGAAATGTAAGGCAAGTCTTTCATAGGAGATTATATGAAACGAATTTCAGAAATATACAAAGAAAAAGCAATCGCGGCATTCCAAAAGGAACATGGCGTTAAGAGCGTATTTGCCGTTCCCCGTATTCTTAAAGTGATCGTAAATGCCGGTGTAGGGCGACTCAAAGATGACAAAGAGCGCGAAGACATGGCGCGTTTCTTGGAAATAGTGACCGGCCAGAAACCGCAAAAGCGTCCTGCACGCATTGCTATCGCATCATTCAAGACGCGCGTCGGCTCGCTGGTGGGCTATCGCGTGACACTGCGTGGCAAACGCATGAATGATTTTCTTGACCGTTTTGTAGGCTCAGCGATTCCTCGTATGCGCGACTTTCGCGGTATCCCGCTCTCATGTGTAGACGAGCATGGCAACTTGCATGTGGGTATTCGCGAGCACATCATTTTCCCTGAGATGATCGGTGAGGATGTGCGCCGTATCTACAGCATTCAGGTATCAGTGGTGACCAATGCAGGGTCGAAGCAAAAAGCTGAAACTCTCTTTCGTTTACTCGGGTTCCCGCTTGCTAAAAAGTAATTTTTTCAGTATACTAGAGCGACCTTATATGGCAAAAACATCAGTGCGCGTACGCGCAACACGCAAACCAAAGTTCTCGACGCGACTCGTTCGCCGATGCTTTCGTTGCGGCCGCAAGCGCGGCTATATGCGTGATTTCGATCTTTGCCGTATTTGTTTCCGCGAACTTGCCAACGAAGGCATGCTACCCGGTATTAAAAAATCATCATGGTAAGAGATCCACTTTCAGACTTTTTGGTACGCGTGGCAAACGCGCAAGCCGTTGGCAAAGAATCAACGCTTGTTCCGTATTCAAAATTTTTGTGGGAGGTCTCAAAAATTCTCGAGCAATCTTTCTATATTAAAAAGATCGACCGAAGAGGCAAGCGCGCAAAGCGTTTTATCGAAGTAACTTTGGCATACAATCCAGAAGGTGAGGGTCGCATTGATGGCATGCGCCGTATCTCAAAGCTCTCACGCCGTGTGTATCGTGGTGCCGGCGAGATCCATTCGATTAAACACGGGTATGGTGCACAAATTATCTCAACCTCAAAAGGGTTGATGACTGACAAAGAGGCGCGTAAGGCTCGTGTCGGTGGCGAAGTATTATTTGAAGTTTGGTAACTATTATGAGTCGTATCGGCAAACAACCCGTAGTACTTCCTGAAGGTGTGACCATCGCGGTCAGCGCTGGTTTTGTGGAAGTCAAAGGACCCAAGGGTGCGCTCGGGCGCGCACTTCCTTTTGATATTGGTGTCACCGAAGAAAACAAAATCGTGACGGTCTCGCCATTGCACCAAACGCGCGACGCGCTCAAGCTCTGGGGTACGATGCGCGCGCATATCGCCAATATGGTAAAAGGTGTGACGGTCGGTTACGATATCAAGCTTGAGATTGAAGGTGTAGGATATCGCGCGACGCAAAAAGGTAAAGATGTAGAATTAGCTCTCGGGTTTTCCCACCCCGTTCTTTTTCCGGCACCAGACGGCGTTGATCTCAAAGTTGAGAAAAACACCATTTTGGTGTCAGGTATTTCAAAGGACGCAGTAGGAAAGGCCGCAGCAGAGATTCGTGCGCTCAAGAAGCCGGAGCCTTATAAGGGCAAAGGCATTCGCTACGCGGGCGAAGTCGTGCGCAGAAAAGCGGGTAAGAAGGCATCGACAGGTGCATAATCTATGAAACAGACACCCAAACAACGCATTGCCAATCGCCACCGCCGCGTACGCGCGAAGGTATCAGGAACTGACGCTCGTCCGCGCCTTGCTCTTTCTCGTTCTTCTCGCTATCTTCAGGTGCAGATCATCGACGACAAAAAAGGTCAGACGCTCGTCGGTCTTTCTGACATGGCGATGAAGATCAAAGGCACCAAGCAGGATCGCGCAAAAGCTCTCGGTAAACTTATGGCAGAGAAGGCCAAGGTCAAGGGTATTTCCAAAGTAGTATTTGATCGCGGAGGTTATCAGTATCATGGGCGTGTTCGCGCGTTTGCCGAAGCGGCTCGCGCGGGAGGATTAGAATTTTAATTATATGTCACCACAACCACAACAACGGTCCGGAGGACGACCACCAAACCGACCACGCCGAGAGCGTCCCGTAGAAGAGGGGCATCATCGCCTTATCGATCTTCGTCGTGTAGCGCGTGTTATGAAAGGCGGTCGCCGCTTTAGTTTTCGCGCGACTGTTGTCTACGGTGATAAGCTCGGTCGCGTAGGCGTCGGTGTTGCCAAAGGCAACGATACGGCGAAATCAATCGAGAAGGCACTTCGCGTCGCTCGCGCATCGGTTATTGTCGTACCAATCACCAAATCAAAATCAATTCCATACGAGGTGGAGGCAAAGCTTGGTGCGACGCGGTTGCTTCTCAAACCTGCACGAGAGGGTCGCGGGTTGGTAGCAGGCGGCCCTATCCGGACGGTGCTTGATTTTGCCGGTATTGAGAATGCGAGCGCGAAACTGTTGTCGCGCACGACCAATAAGCTTAACAATGCGCGAGCTGCCATTTTGGCACTCAAACAATTACGACCATATGCAATTACACAGCGTAAAAACGGCTAACCCCCGTAAAAAAGCAGTACGCATCGGACGCGGCGGTAAGCGCGGTAGTTTTTCCGGCCGTGGTATCAAGGGTCAGAAAGCGCGCGCTGGTCGCCGCATTCGCCCTGAGATGCGCGATGTCATCATGAAGATTCCAAAGCGCCGAGGTCACGCCGTGTACTTTATCCCGCGCATGCGGATCTCTATCAAACTTTCAGCTATCGCAAAGAAGTTTGGCAAGGGCGAGACTATCACTCCCAAAGAGCTCTACAAAAGAGATCTTATCAAGCGCATAGGTGGCAAGATTCCCGCTATCAAAATCGTAGGCCCTGGTACTATTTCAGCGTTCACAATTAAAGGCTGCGAAATATCAGCTAATCTTCAAAAATAACTATGGCAAATATGTGGCAGGCACTCAAAGACAAGGATTTACGCAGACGCATCCTCGTCGTGCTCGGATTTTTGGCTTTCTTTCGCTTTCTCGCCATTATTCCTATACCAGCTTTTGATCCACGGATTCGACGCGACCTCTCTGATAGTAACTTTTTAGGTCTTCTCAATATTTTTTCCGGAGGCGCACTCGACAATGTCTCGATTGTGATGCTTGGCGTCGGGCCCTATATCACCGCGTCTATCATCATGCAGCTTTTCACTATGATCTTTCCTTCACTCAAAGAGATGTATCAAGAAGACGGGGAGGCAGGCCGCAAAAGGTTCAATCAGTATTCGCGCCTGCTTGCGGTTCCTCTCGCGTTTCTCCAAGGATACGCGCTTTTGGCGCTTTTGGTACAGCAAAATCAGATTGGTCAGCTGGGTGGTTTTGATTTGTTTACCAATTTGATAGTGGTTACCGGAGGCGCAATCTTTCTTATGTGGATTGGCGAGGTGGTATCCGAATATGGCATCGGCAACGGTATCTCACTTTTGATTTTTGCTGGTATCGTAGCAGGCGTCCCCTCGAGTATTGGGCAGACACTTTTTGCCTATGATGCTTCACAATTACCGACTATCCTCGCGTTTTTGATTGCAGCACCCCTCATCATCGCGGGCACTGTTATCATTACCGAGGCAGAACGACCGATCCCAATCTCGTATACCAAGCGTGTGCGCGGCATGAAGATGTATGGTGGTGTTTCGACCTATCTTCCACTTCGTGTAAACCAAGCTGGCGTAATTCCAATCATTTTCGCGATCTCGATTTTACTTTTCCCGTCACTCATCGGTCAGATGTTTGCATCGTCAAAATATCCGGCGATCGCGAGTGCGGGAGCCACAATCTTGAACATTGCAAGCAATCAATGGATTTATGGGGGCGTGTATTTCTTGCTGGTATTTTTGTTTACTTACTTCTATACATCGGTGACATTTGATCCTGACGCCATTTCTTCAAACTTGCAAAAACAAGGCGGGTTCATTCCCGGCATTCGTCCTGGTCCTTCAACCTCTGACTACCTTCGCAAACTCATTACACGCATCACGCTTGTCGGCGCACTTTTCTTGGGCGCTATCGCGGTTTTGCCGCTCGCCATGCAAACGATCACCGGTACGCAAGCGCTCGCTCTTGGTGGTACCGCGCTCCTCATCGTAGTCTCGGTGGTTATTGAAACCATCAAGCAAGTGCGCGCGCAGATGACTCTTCGAGAATACGACTAGATGCCGTTAAAAACGAGTTCCCATCATTAGTAGAATTCGTTTTTTAAGGGTACTATTGTGATATGAGTAAAGGTGCGGAGCGGGCAATCTTGTTAAGTATAGGCATTCTTGCAACCCTCAGCGTTTCTTTTTGGATGGGGTTGTTCGCTAGTATCATCCCGATTGGCACTTCTTTCGGAATATACTTTGCAAGTAAGGCGTCTCAGTCAAAAGAAAATCCTCAACGAATAAAATATATCGTGCTATTTATTCTTTCCTTGTTATTCATGGTATTGGGCGTAGTGTTCATTGATATGTATATTGATACTAATTTTTTAGGACGCAACTTCCCTTGACAAAAGATTATCTTAAGATAAACTTTGTGTATGAAAACAAATATTGTGGGGTTTAAGGAGTTACGAGAAGATGCTGATAAATACATCGCTCAAGTTCAAAAGGGGCGATCTTTTGTGGTAGTTCGCCGCTCAAAGCCTATTTTTAAAATGGTTCCTGTTGATGAATGGGGCGATGAAGGTGTGTGGGAGACAGTCGCTGATTTCCGCACGCTTCATCCAAAAGGCGTTCCCGCAACCGATGTATTGAGAGTGTTGAAGAAGCTTCGTGGATAAGATTGAAAAGTTTCTACGAAAACTTTCCCAAAAAGAGCGGGAAGTTGTCAATCATATCATCGAAAAAGTGTTATCAAACGATACTCGTGATCTTGATGTAAAGAAACTGAAAGATGAATACAAGCTTTTTCGTGTACGAAAGGGAAATATCCGTATAGTATTTTTTCAAGACGATTCCGTCACGCGCATCGTGTATATTAGGCGTCGTGGCGAGAAGACCTACAATTTGTGAAAATACGAGAGCATGCAATACTAGAGGCATGACCCCGCCCCGCCCTGCTGTTATCATCTTCATCGGCCCGCCGGGAGCTGGCAAAGGCACACAGGCGACACTTTTTTCTGAATCAAAACCCGGATATCGTCATTTTGACACGGGTCGCGCGATTGAGCGCGCGCTCTATGATCCAAGGCGAAAAGATGAACCCGAGATACAGCTCGAGCGTGAACGCTTTGAAAAAGGGCTTCTGACAGGTTCGCATTTCAAGATGCAGATCATTACTGACGGTATCCAAAAAATAGCACACGAAGGATTCGGTATCATTTTGTCAGGATCTCCGCGCACGAGAGACGAGGCGGAATTTATCATCCCATTTTTATCAAATCTCTACGGCGATGGGGCTCTGGTGATCGTGCATATCGATGTGCCGGCAGAAGTTTCCATCAATCGTAATTCACGCCGCCGTGTGTGCAAAAAATGTGGTCAGCCACTCATCTCAAATCCTGAAAATGACGCGATGGATTTTTGCCCCGTGTGCGGAGGCGAACTTATGAAGAGAGTGCTCGACAAAGAAGATATCATAGAAAAGCGTCTTATCGAGTATATGCGTCACACCAAGGAAATTATCCCCTATGCAGTAGCGCTTGGTGTACAGGTTCTTGATGTATCTGGCGAAGGGACGCCCGAAGAGATTTGCGAGCGTGTGCAGAAAAAGATTGCAAGTATCAATACATGAAAATAAAAAATGATGCACAACTCGCGAGTCTTCGAGAAGGTGGTAAGCGCCTTGCCGCGGTTCTTTTAGCCGTGCGTGATCGGGTAGCGCCCGGTGTTACTACTGGTGCGCTTGATTGTCTTGCTGAAGAGTTAATAAAAAAATCAGGAGGGACGCCATCGTTTAAAAACTATCAAACCGAAGGGACAAAGATGAAATACCCCGCGACGCTTTGCGTATCAGTAAACGATGAGGTGGTGCACGGGATTCCGGGCGAGCGGATTTTAGTAGAGGGTGATATTGTAGGTCTTGATATTGGTATGCAGTACGAGGGCATTTTTACTGACACGGCGATTACGGTACCCGTTGGCAATATCTCTGACGACAAAAAGAAATTGATCGAGGTTACTCGCCGCGCCCTCGAGCTTGGTATCGGTGTCGTGCATGATGGCGCGCATATCGGTGACATTGGTGAAGCAGTACAAACCTATGTAGAAGGTGAGGGATTTGGCGTGGTACATGAACTTGTAGGACATGGTGTGGGTGATAAGGTACACGAAGACCCTGAAATCCCCAATTGGGGTGAGCGTGGCACACGCGAAGTTTTATCAGAAGGCATGGTCATCGCGCTCGAACCCATGGTGACTTTGGGTTCGCCAAAAATCAAAGTGAGCAAAGACGGTTGGGTGTGGTCAACACGCGACAAAAAGCCCGCCGCACATTTTGAACACACTATTTTAGTAACCAAAAACGGCGCCGAGATTATCACTATTATTTAGGTGTTTGTGTTACGATTAGATCAATGAAAAGTAGAGTGAGGGGGTCACTTCTTTTTGGGTGCTTCGGTCTTCTGTCCGGGCTGATCTCGTCGGTTGGGCTGGTAGTTTTGAATCTGGATATATTTAAAAGCTTGGATTGGGCAGATCTATATCCTATTTATGTTCCAGGGTTTATATTCGGTATCGTAATGGCGATGCCATTTTTATTATATAAGAGACGATTCAATGCCCGCTCCATCATCCTTTGGATTATTGGTTCCGGGGGTGCATACATGATCGCTTATTGTTCTGTCATTTTGCTTTATTTTGCGGAAATTCCTCTTTCGTTGATTATGTTTTTTATTGCAGGTTGTGTTGGGGCAATGTTCATGTTGACCGCATTCTCATACTGTCTTGTAAAAATAAGACCGATCCCATTTTTATTACTCACTACTCTTGGCGGAGTTCTTGCGCTTTCTTTTTTGACTGATATTCATATTCTTTTCCTAAAAAGTGTCTTCTCCGAATACGGTGTACTTTACATTGTTTGGCAAACAGGGATGGCATCGGCAATTGGCTGGACTATTTGTCCTAGTGAAAATGCTCAAGTAAAAAATGGTTGATCATGACTCGTTTTCTCGGTATTGATTATGGTGGGAAGCGCGTAGGACTCGCGCTTTCTGATGATGCGGGCACGATGGCGTTTCCGCATAAAATCATTGAAAATACCAAGCGGCTCGTAGATGATATTGGTGATTTAGTAAAAAAAGAAGAGATTGCATGCATTGTAGTGGGCTTACCGCGTGCTCTCGGTGATATGCACGATACTGATATGACTGCCACGGTGCGCGCGTTTGCAAAAGATCTCGAATCGCTCGGTTTGCCTGTCGAGCTTGAAGATGAATTTTTGTCGTCGAGTGAGGTAACGCGGCAGGGGGGTACCAAGGGCGCGATTGACGCGTCAGCGGCCGCCATTATCCTCCAAAGCTACTTGGAGCGGCGAAAAAATATGCTACTATAAGGGACATGGAGCCCTATCTTTCAGTTATTATACCCGCATACAACGAAGAAAAACGCATTGGCATTACTCTTGCAGCTATAGAAAAGTGGCTCAAAGCGCAGTCATTTTCTTGGGAGGTTATTATTGCTATTGATGGCGCAAAAGACGGCACTGCTGGTGTGGCACAGACGTTCGCGTTGGGCAAAGACAATGTTCGCGTCATTGATCGTAAGCAAAATCGCGGCAAGGGGTATACGGTGCGCGAGGGGATGCTCGCCGCCCGCGGGCAAGTTCGTCTTTTTACCGACGCTGACAATTCGACCGACATCGGGCATTTTGCCAAGATGAAGCCACTCTTTGATGCCGGCAAAGATATCGTTATCTGCTCGCGTGATGCCAAAGACGCGCCAGGCGCGAGGCAAGCCGTACCCCAACCGTTTGCAAAACGCATGATGGGCGATTTGGGCAATCTCTTTATTCAGATTGTTGCTGTCTATGGCATTTGGGACACCCAGTGCGGGTTTAAGGCATTTAATAAAAAAGCAGCAGAGAAAATTTTTACCGTTTCTAAAATTGACAGGTGGGGGTTTGATATTGAGGCGCTCGCACTTGCGCGGCATTTTAGTTTTTCGATCGCTATTGTTGATGCGTATTGGGTCAATGACACGGCGAGCCATGTAAAACTTTCAGGATACATCGGCGTACTGTGGGAGACGGTCAAGATTCGGTGGGGGCTTATCACGAGACAGTACGACAAATAATCTTTATGAATCAGTCTTCAGAACTCCGGCAAAATCCTGTGAGCGGAGACTGGGTGCTCGTAGCTCCTGGTCGCGCGCATAGACCCAACCAATTCAATCTTGATATTGGCAAACCAACGCCAAAAAAAGATTGTCCCTTTGAAGATCCGCAAAAAGCAGACAATGGCGAACCACTTATATGGTATGGGCAGGACGGTGAGCGCGGGGAGGGATCAATAGCAAAAACATGGGCACTGCAGGTGATCCCCAATAAATATCCGTTGGTTACCAAACATCATGGTATCTGCCCTGTGCCGCCCGGTGAAGGACTTGTACGCAATATGTTAGCGGTCGGTTTTCATGAAGTAGTAATCCCACGCGATCACAATACTTTTTTGGCGGACATGAAACCAGAACAAGCAGAGCTCATGGTGCGCGCGTATCAAGATAGAATCTTGGCGCACAAAGATGAAGACTGTTTGAATTATGTTTTAGTGTTTCATAATCATGGGGCGGCATCGGGCGCATCCATTTGGCATCCGCATTCGCAGATTTTGGCGTTGCCGTTTGTACCACATGATGTGTTGCGGTCAATCGAAGGATCCCGCGCGTGGTTTGAGAAAAAAGCTACCTGCGTGCATTGCGAGATTATTGAAGCAGAAGAAGTTTCCGGCGAGCGCCTCGTGTATCGCAACAACGAGTTCGTGGTGATGACACCCTATGCGCCACACGCGTCTTTCGAGCTTCGCATTTTTCCTCGAGCGCACAATTCACATTTTGAAGAAATAACCGAAGAACAGCGGCTCTATCTTGCCGACGCGCTCACCGCGGCGCTTCGCCGTCTCAAAAAAGTCATCGGCGATGCGTCGTACAATTTTTTTATTCATACCGCTCCTGTCGACAGGCAAGATTATCGTTACTATCACTGGCATGTCGAAATATTTCCCAAGACATCTACACTCGGTGGGGTAGAACATGGCGCTGGCATCCGTGTAGTCGAGGTTTCACCCGAGGCGGCGGCGGAATATTTACGGGCGGCATAATAATATGAAAAAACTCATCGTAGCCAATTGGAAAATGAATCCCGTGGATAAGGGGAGTGTAGTAAGCTATTTTTCACAACTTGCGCGCGCTAAAGCAGCACTCAAGCATACTGATGTAGTGATAGTGCCTCCATTTCCGTATCTTGCACTTACCCCGCGCTCAAATTCTTTTGCGCTTGGCGCGCAGGATATTTTTTGGGAAAAGGACGGTGCGTATACTGGTGAAGTATCAGGTCCGATGCTCAAAAGTCTCGGAGTACAATATGTCATCATCGGTCATTCGGAGCGACGGGCGTTGGGCGAGACTGATGACATGATTGCCAAAAAAATACGCCGCGCGCTCGACACCAAACTTACTCCCATTCTATGTGTCGGTGAAGACGCACGCGATCCAGATGGCATTTTTTTCTCGGTTATTCGCGGGCAGCTTGAGCGAGCGCTCTTGCTTGTAAAGCAAGCGGAGGCGGGGCGTTTGGTGATTGCTTACGAACCTCTGTGGGCGGTGGGCGCGGGACACAAAGCGGCGACTCCTAAAGATGCCGCAGAGGCAGCGCTTTTTATTAAAAAAACGGTAGCCGCACGATTTGGCTCGGCACGCGCCAAATCGCTCCGCGTTTTATACGGCGGGTCTACCTCACCGCAAAATGCCGCGAGTTTTCTTGTCGAGCGTGATATCGCGGGGCTGTTGGTGGGTCGCGAAAGCCTTAACCCCAAATCATTTATAGCGATACTCCAATGCGCCAATACCAATTCGTAGATATACCAAAAAATCTTCGGGGCAAGACGGCACTTGTGCGTGTTGATTTCAACGAGCCGCTCAAGGGTGGCCGTATCAAAGATAGTTTTCGCATCAAGCACACCGTGCCTACTATCAAACTATTGCGGGCACGCGGTGCGCGCATCGTGCTTCTCGCGCACATTGAAGATGAGAAAAAGCATCAGCTTTCATTTAAACCGCTCACGCGTGAGATCGGGCAAATGCTCGGCGCGCCCGTTACTTTTGACGCTTCGTATGATGCAGAAAAGATCCGAATGCTCGCGGAAAAAAATATTGTACTGCTCGAAAATATCCGTTTTCATAAAGGTGAAGAAAAAAATGATCCACAGTTTGCCCGTCTGCTCGCATCATTTGGTGATCTCTATATAAACGAAGGATTCAGTGTCTCTCATCGTGATCATGCGTCAATCGTTGGTGTCCCAACATATCTCGCGTCGTATGCGGGCCCTCTTTTTCGGCGCGAGGTAGAAAAGCTCTCACATGTACTCAACCCCTCAAAACCTTTTTTGGTGATAGTGGGCGGGGCAAAATTTGATACCAAGTTTGCGCTTCTCAAAAAATTTGTACCGCGTGCAGACGCGGTATTTGTTGGCGGCGTGCTTGCCAATACTTTTTTGGCCGCACATGATTTGGAGGTAGGTAAATCTTTGTACGAGAAAAAAGCGTTGAGAGATATTCAAAAGCACTTTTTATTGTCTAAAAAAATCATATTGCCATTTGATGTGCGTTTGGGAGACAAGGGTAGGGTAGAGAGCGCGTTCGAGATCGGTAAAAATGATTGTATCTATGATATTGGCCCCCAGACCATCGCAGTACTTGGGGATATTGTGCGTACCGCCAAAACTATTTTGTGGAACGGCCCGCTAGGTTATTTGGAAGGCGGGCACGATCAGGGAACACGCGACTTGTTACGATTACTTGCGCGCGCAAAGGGCAAAGTTATTATTGGCGGCGGTGATACGCTCGAAGTACTCGACCAGATGCGTATTGGTAAAAGTTTTTTCCATGTTTCTACTGGAGGTGGTGCCATGCTCGACTTTTTGGCCGACGGCACCTTGCCAGGTATTGATGCGCTTCGCAAAAGCAAGGCGCGCGTGGGATAATACTAGTATGTTTCAGACCATTCACCCCAACCGTTGGTTTTTCTGGGCCGTAGTGCTACCTATCATGGTAGCACTCGGTCTTTTGTGGGCGATTACGGATTTTTCTATCAGCCAAGAATATGAGTTTACTGGCGATGAGCTTTTTTATTCACTTCGCGCAAAGCGCAAACACCCAGCACCACAGCAACAAGTTGGCACTGCGCGGACCGAACTCGAATGTACGGATCAGGGTGGTGATTGGGGATTTTTTGGTGATACGATTGTACGCAGGTGCAATGTAAAGACCGCTGATGCGGGAAAAGCGTGCAGCGATTCGGCCGAGTGTCAGGGCGATTGCGCGGCAAGTCTTTCGGTGCGTGACAAAGAGACACTCTCATCAGGGCAAGCTCTATTTATGGAGGGGCAATGCTCTACACAGACTTTAAGTTTGGGGTGCAATTATTTTGTGCGCCAAGGGCAGGTCAAAGGCCTTCTCTGCGTCGATTAATAGTGTAAAATGGATATATGATCTTGCTCAAAACCCTTCATCCCAATCGCTGGTTTCTTTATTTTATTCTTGTCGCATTTGCGATTTTACTCGTTGTCTACTATGCGGCGCAGACATATCTTATAGAAGAAGACACAAGATATTTCGACCAGCCAGTAGGAGTCACCGGTACCACGCCCGCCCACAACGCGGACGATGTTGTCAATACTGCAGGCTGGAAGACTTATCGTAACGAAGAGTATGGGTTTATGTTTAAGTACCCAGAAGCATATGAATTCGAACAAGAAGCCATTGATGATACAAAAGAAGGACTTCCAGTAAAAGGAGTATCAATATTTCTCCAGACTGATGAGAAAACAGTAGGGTATGATTTATCAATGGATATTATTCTTATAACAACGCCAGGGTTTAACCTATTTCAGAAAATAGTTGATGACGAGGTGAATCAAGCCGGTTTTTGGGATCATTGCGATTCAAAAATATTATTAGGCAAAACGGCTTATGATTGTAAGCCGGATTCAGGCCCATTTATTGGAGAACGAGAAGTGCTTTTTCGTCTCGAACAAAATAAAGTTCTTTCTGTCACAATAGATCCAGGCAATGATAGAAGTTCGGAGGTCATTCTCTCCTCCCTCACCTTTTTCGAGCCCAAGAAATAGTGCTATACTGCCCAAATGCGGCATATTGATGGCAACGATTTTAAAGAAAAAAACGGCTACGAGATAGGGGGGCGGTGGTATCCGCGCGTCACAAAAATCCTCGAAGTTAAGTCAAAGCCAGCACTCCAAAACTTTTTCCGCGAGATGGGTTCCTTTGAGGCCGCTGAAGCTGTCAAAGAAAAGTCAGCGCTTGAGGGAACACTCGTGCACGAGACAGTGCAAAAGTTGGCGGTAGGCGAGAAGGTGACTATCCCCAAATCAATAAAGCCAGCGGTCGATAAGTTTCAAGAGTTTTACGAAGAGCGGAAGATTTTTTTCCACCCCGCATATATTGAGCAGCAGGTTTGGTCAGGGCGTCAGCGCTACGCAGGGACTGTTGATGCTCTAGCAGAGATTGATGGCAAGTTTGGTGTACTCGATATCAAAACTTCTACAGGGTTTTATCCTGAATACAATTTGCAGACAGCAGCGTATGTGCAGGCGCTCCAAGAGTATGATGTAAAGCTTGCTCTCAAATTACCACGCCAAATTGAGACGCGATGGATCTTGCGTATCGATCAGCACAAAGTATGTACGCTGTGTGGGTCAAAACTGCGTGAGAAAGGTGGTCGGGCCAAGATTCGCCCCAATGGTAAAAAGACTTGTGAAGAAGATCGGCATGATTGGGGTAAGGTAGAGGGTGTTGTCGAGATGCGCGAGTTCCCATACTATTTCAATGATATGAAAGCGTTTAACGCCGCCAAAACTCTGTGGGAGTGGGAAAACAATTATTGGTTGCGCCAGGTAGGATATTTGTCATAATACAACAATGGAAAGAGTTGTCTATCTCTTACTAGAACTTGGCATTGTAGCGCTGGTGTTTTATTGGCCCCTTTTCTCTCGGCGTTTACGAGACAATATTAGAAGCTCTACAAAAGGTATTAAATCGTTTTATGTTTTTGCGTTGCTTCTTCCCATATTGTTTATTGGTGCCTTAGTATTTCTCCCGCCCGATGGTTACTCAGCCTGTTATCTAGCTCGATTGTCAGAGTGGCAAAAGTGGTCAAATATTTTACATCAGATTAAATATTATATTTACTTTTTACCAGTTATCACCCTTGTACTCGCAGTATTTTTGCTAATTTATACCACGCTGAGGGGTGGTAAAGATGGCAGGCGAGTAGTTGAACATATCATATATATAGTTGCTCTGCTAAGCATATTTTCTTTTTTGACATTTGTTGCCAATGCGAGTTGCGGCCATGATTGTCAGATAAAGAGAACTCTTTCTTCATTACGCACAACTATGGAGCTTTATTACGATAGTCATGGAGCAAAATACCCTATCGTACATGGTAATACTCCAGCAGAAAGATGGGCTGGACTTGAAATTGCCTTAGGTCAAGACTTGCCCGACCATATCTGTTATTCGCAGCATGGAGAACCGAAATTTCAGTATGATTACAAGGGGAGAGAAAATCCTTCACAGTGGGTTGCTTCGGGGTTTCTCAAGAATCCATTTGAAAGATCTAGTAGCGGTGAGCTACTTAACCAATGGTGTGTTGACTCCGAGGGTTTTTCGCGCCCTATTGTTGGCAAGGAGATAAAGGGTTTCAATTGTCCAAATTAGATATATGAGTAACAAAAAAATCGTTGTCTACACTGACGGGGGGTCGCGGGGCAATCCGGGGCCGGCGGCACTCGGGGTGGCGTTTGTCGACGAGCGGGGTCAGGTGACCAAGGCATACGGCGAGCCGCTCGGTGTACGGACCAATAACGAAGCTGAATACGAGGCGATTATTTTTGCCTTCAAAAAGGCAAAGCAACTTTTTGGTAAAGACAAAACAAAAACGATGCACATCGAGGTGCGCATGGACTCAGAGCTTGCGTGCCGCCAGCTCTGTCATGAATACAAAGTGGAAAATGAAAACATTATCCCACTCTTTCTCAAGGTATGGAATCTGATGATTGATTTTGGTGAGGTGACTTTCACACATGTGCCACGCGAGAAAAACAAGGACGCTGACCGCATGGTCAACGAAGCACTTGATAGCGGAGTACAAAAATCTTTACTCTAAAATCCTCAAAAGAAAATTTATACTATTTGGTGCGCTTGGTTGGAGAACGGATTTGAAATATATTAATGTACTCCAAAGATCGCTCAAATAGCACAAACATTTCTTTTGCACAATACCTCACATCTCGCGATGTGGCGTTGTGGAGCGCACTCGCGTTTGTGGTAGGTATCGCGTGCGGTTTGCAGGCGTGGGCGCTGCATGCGTTATTTGTACTATTGTCAGTTTTACTTGGCGCCAGTATCACGGGCGCCTTTTTCTCGCGCAAAGTTTTTATCACAGCCGTCGTGTTGGGGTTTTTTCTGTGCGGCGTGGTGCGTGCTGGTGGCAATGCGTATACTTTTTCTTTTTTTACTAGTATCGCGCCGCCACTCGAATACGCGCGTAAGTTATTTGCGAATGGACTCGAAGTAGCCCTGCCCGAACCCGAGGCATCGTACGCCAAAGGTATTTTGTTGGGTGATCGTAGCGACATGCCGTATGAGCTACGCCAAGTATTTCGTAGAACAGGCACTTCGCACCTGACCGCGCTCTCGGGTTATAATGTAACTGTTATCGCCCAGTACCTTGGTACACTTTCGCACGGCGTCGCCGTGCCCGTACTCGGCATTGTCTTTTTTGTTATCGCTACGGGAGCTGCAAGCTCACTCGTACGCGCCGCGATCATGGGTGTGTTGGTATTGATAGTACGCCGCGCGGGGTATCAATATATGGCAGGGCGAGCGCTTTTGTATGCAGTAGTTTTAATGCTTTGGTGGGAGCCCGCGATTTTATTTGGTGATATTGGGTTTCAGCTTTCAGTTGCCGCTACCGCGGGTATTATATTTTTAGTGCCGTACTTTGATACATTGTTTTCGCTTGTGCCAAAAAGATTTGGCGCGCGCGAAGCACTCGCAACCACTATCGCGGCACAAATCACTACATTGCCGCTGATCATTTTTTATTTTGGGTTGCCATCGATAGTCTCGATACCGGCAAATATACTCATCATTATCACGATGCCGCTCGCCATGGCGTTTGCGTTTGTCGGAGGATTGGTCGGCAGTTTTGCTGGTAGTATATCGGCGTTTGTTGGCCTGCCGGCAACTTTTGTGTTGAGGTATCAGCTTTTTATTGTTGAGTGGTTTAGTCAGTTATACTAATACTATGATCAAGCGCTGGAAGATTGTTGTTCTGATAAGTCTTAGTTTTGTGGCGATAGCTATTTGGTATGTTGTTCTTACAAGATCAGACGGTAAGCTCAAAATAGTATTTTTAAATATTGGGCAGGGCGATGCGATTTTTATTGAAACGCCAACAGGTGCGCAGATACTCATTGATGGAGGCGCCGGTTCGCGTGTGTTAGGAGAGCTTGCCGCGGTCATGCCCATCTATGATCGTTCGATCGATGTGGTGATTGCCACACATACTGATGCTGATCATATCGGCGGGCTTACTGAAGTATTGCGAAGATACGATGTCAGTATGGTAATAGAAAACGGCATGACTGCTGATACTAAGATATGGCGCGAGCTCGATGCGCTTATTAAAGACGAGGGCAGCGTGAGGCATATCGCTGTAGCGGGCCAGCGTTTGGTGCTCGGAGGTGGTGCGCATCTTGATATTTTGGGACCCGCTTTCGGCGAACGCGACGAGCCAACATCAAAAGCAAATGATGTCATGATTGTCACACGGCTTGTATATGGCCAGAGTGAAGTATTGCTGACCGGAGATATCGAGCGTGATGATGAGATTCGCCTACTTGCTTCGGGTGTTGATTTGCAAAGCGATGTTTTAAAAGTAGCGCACCACGGTTCAAAAAATTCTTCGACTGATTTATTTTTGCAACGCGTTGCCCCGGATGTTGCTGTCATATCAGTAGGGGAAAGTAATCGGTACGGGCATCCACATAAAGAAGCGCTCGACCGCCTCGCTAAGACAGGCGCTCGCCTACTCCGTACTGATATTAATGGGCGACTCTGTTTTGTTGCGGGTAGCTCCGGGTGGCAAGGATGTTAAGATTTTTTAGCGAGAGGGAAGGAGACGATAAATGTCGATCCTACTCCTTTCATTGATTCAAGTGCGATGCGGCCATCCATAGTCTCTACAATTTGCTTGGTGATCCAAAGGCCAAGGCCGGTACCACCAACGCTTCGTGTCTCCGCCGATTTGACGCGATAAAATTTTTGAAAAAGATTTTGCTGCTCATCAGCTGAAATACCAATACCCGTATCGCGTACGCGTATGACTACTTTTGATCCTTCTTGGGCGACAGTGACGATCACCGATCCCGCAAGAGTATATTTGATAGAATTGCCGACGATGTTAGTGATGACTTGGCGAAAGCGGTCAGGGTCCACCATGGCGCGTATTTTTTCAGGTTTGTCGTAGGTGAGGGTAAGATTCTTTTGTTTGGCACTTGCGCCAAGAGAGGTAACTGTTTGCTCGATGAGTGTCGTAATTTCATTTTCATGGATTTCAAATTTTGTCCGCCCTTGCTCGATGCGGGAGACATCCAAAATATCTTCGATAAGTCGGTTGAGCTGATCAATCGATGTTTGCAAACTTTCTTTGGTCACCGCTCCGTTGTTGTTGGGGTCAGTAAATAAATCAATTTGCCAGCGAAGCGCGGTGACAGGTGTGCGAAGCTCGTGAGAGGCGATTGAGATAAAGTCATCTTTCATCTGATCAAGTTCTTTAAGACGGCGATAGAGTACCGTGTAGTCGACGATGCGCGCGTGACGCGCGAGTAGCAATATGAGTGCAACGATGATGGCTACAAGGAGGAGATAGGCGCGTCTAATATTTTGCGCCGACAATATATCGATATGCTCCATCGAAGTGTTAGTCATAAGATGGCCGAGCACTTGTCCGTTGGTATCTACAATCGCTCGAAACGCGGGGCGGTGGCGAATGCTGTTTTGTAATTCTTCAAATACCAAAGTCTCACTCTGTGCTCCCGCAAGCTCATAGTAGCCCGTATATCGGTCATCAATAGATCCAACCTCACGGGCGTTGTTTGATGCGATGATAGTGTGATCGGGGTAGCGTGTCACGCGAGTTTCTATAAATGATTCGTTTTGGCGGGAAAATTCCGTGATGCGCGTATTGAGAAATTCTGTATCATCCATATGATTGCGCACGAATCCTACAAAGACATCATGCATCGTGCCGATACGATCTTCTTCAAGGCGTTCTTGATTGCGCGCGCTGACCTGGAGAAATTTTTCCGCGGTCCATAAAAACGCGAGGGGGATGACGATAACTAAAAAGAGTGTATAGACAATCTGTGGGTTGTCACGCACAAACGCAGCTCCACGCCCTACAAATCGTGAGAACGGATTGATCATTGCGGTGGTAGTATTGCCTGGGCGCGTCGTCGTCGCACAACGAGTCCAACGACGATAAGTGCTACGCCGATGGTAGCGGCAACAAGCGCCACGATAAATGAAGTTGGATGTTTGCCATAAATACTTGGTTTAGCGCGCGTTGTCTGGGCGACGGCGGGTGTCTTGGTGATGGCGTTTGCTGTTTTAATAAACGGCACCGGATCACTTTTTGCGAGCACTGATCCTTTGCTGTTGGTAATGGTGGCATAGACTTCGTGTTTGCCGTCGGCAAGTTCTTTATCAAAGGTATACGCCCACGCGCCCTCCGCGTTTGTTTTTACGGTAACGACAAAAGGCGTGCTGAAGATATAGAGGGTAACGAGACTATACGGGGGCGCCTGACCAGTTACTATTATTTTATCTATGGTTTGGGCAGGGGTGAGTATGGGTATAATATCGGCGACGACAAGAATCTCCGGTCGCGGCGTACCAGCGTTTTTTGGGCTCTCGTAGGAGATTGAGTTTGCTGTCGCGTTGTTCGGATCGTTGCTCGAGAAAATTTCTACGGCGTCATTGATGCCATCTTTATCCGTGTCTTTGGTATTTGGATTTGTTTGATAGATATTTTTCTCGTCATAGTCTGTAATGCCGTCGCCGTCCGAATCTGGTAGTCGCAAGGTCTCTTGAGGACGGTTATCAATCGCTTCTATGGTTTTTGTAAGTACACTGACATCATCGCGAATGCGGCGCTTGATGGCGTCTTTCTCGGTGTTGGTGAATGGTCGGATGTATTCTGCGGGCGGTTCTTGTTTAGTAGGTGGTACGGGTGTGTGTGTAGGTTGAGCGGGTATTGGTTGTGTTGTCGGAGGGGGTGGTGCTGTGTTTAATATCGTTATCTCGCCAATTTTTGCCCAAAAAGAACTTCCGGCTGATTGTATTTTTGCACCAACACCATACAGACCATTGTCATATTGTTTTGTATCAAGATGAAAACGCCACAGGCTTGGATTTGTAGGAGCTCGTTCTGCTCTTCCGATCATACGACCTTCTCCTTCTGATAGTTTGCCCATAAAAATTTCTACACTATCAATTTCTTCTATGGATAGTGAGATATAGAGTGCGTCGTGCACGACGCCAGTTTGAGAGAGCTCGACAAAAACAGGTCGCGAAGTCGTTGGAGGTGGTGGCAGTGCAATCGTTGGCGGAGGCGGTGTCGTATTGCCTGAAGTGGTTGTCGTTGGAGGTGGCGGTTGAGTGGTCGCATCAGATCCAGGGCCGCTTTGCGTAGCGTTATGTATGATAACGGGCCGTGACACCTCGGCGCCGGTTTGGGTTCGTGCGATGAGCTGGTAGGCGCCATCGGGAGTTTGGGTGGTATCCCATACATATTCCCACCGATTTGGATCGGTAGTAGAGCGAGTAAGCTCTCCGAGTAATATTTGCGGTGGAGCTAAAAAGAGTCTGACTGGTCCAGGTATTGTGGCGAGCGTGATGACGCGTACGGGAACCATGCCGGACAGTTCGCCACCAGATATTTCGAGCAAAGGCCCAGTTCCTGAAGTTTGGGCGAAGGCAAAAAACCATCCACCAAGTCCAATTCCGGTGACGGCAGTGACGATAAAAAATCTTGAAAAAGTGCGCATGTATGCTATGCTTGGACTTACTATATTATTATATACGAATCTATGAAACATCCGAAAGAAGAACGCACCTTTCTCTTGGTAAAACCCGATGGCGTAAAGCGCGGGCTTACCGGTGAGATTATTCGCCGTCTCGAGCAACGCAATCTAAAGATTATCGCCATGCAGATGACTGCTCCCGGTCGCGACAAATTTGATAATCACTATCCGAAGGATCCGGCATGGGTGACGCGTATCGGCGAGAAGACGCTTAATACTTATAAAAAATACGGCTACGATCCCATTAAAGAGCTTGGCACCGAAAAGCCCGAAGAGATTGGCCCTATGGTGCGCGGCTGGCTTCTCGATTTTATGGCATCGGGCCCTGTGGTAAAGATGATTGTTGAGGGTGTACACGCCATCGATATGGTTCGCAAAATCGCTGGCAATACCATGCCATCGAGCGCAGAGATGGGTACGATCCGTGGCGATTTTTCGGTAGACTCTCCAGCGTCTGCAAACCGCGAGAAGCGATCAGTACATAACCTTGTCCATGCATCAGAAACGCCTGAGGAGGCGGCACACGAGATGGCTCTCTGGTTTACACCCAAAGAAATCCACGGATATAAGCGCTCTGAAGAAGATCTTACTTTTTAACGCATGACGATGGCGTCTCGCCTCGGCGTACTCCTGCTATCACTCGTAGCGATTTTAGGATTGCACGCGGCGAGCATCATGCCTGAGTACGATTGGTACAATCAATTTTGGTGGCTTGATTGGATACTGCATTTTGCCGGTGGCGCATGGGTAGCGTCTCTATTTTTAGTAGTGAGGGCAAACACACAGTCACTCACTGTCATAGGTTTTGTTTTTTTTGTCGGCATCGGTTGGGAAGTACTTGAGTATATGTTTAGCGTGCCATTTTTTGGCGTAGGGGAGGCGAGTTTTTCTGATTCGCTCTGGATTCTCGATACACTCATGGATCTTTTCTTTGATGTGAGCGCCGCAGTGCTAGTCGTCATGCTTGCGAATCGGTATACTAAGAGTAATGTTTAAAATTACTTTTTGCGGAGGAGCTCAAGAGGTTACCGGCGCGAACTATCTGATCGAGACAGAAAAGACTCGCGTACTGGTTGATTGTGGTATGTTTCAATGCCCGCGCTTTTGCGCGGCACGCAATGCAAACGAATTTCCCTATGATCCGGCGACTATTGATGCGCTCTTTGTAACCCACGCGCATATCGATCATACCGGGCGCATCCCCAAACTTATTAAATACGGTTTCAAGGGAAAGATTTTTTCAACTCCACCTACAAAAGATTTTGCCAAGCTCATGCTCGAAGATAGTCTTGGCGTGCTTGAGAAAGAGGCGTCGCGCAACGGAGAGAAGACGATTTACGCCATGGAAGATGTTGAAGGCGCGCTCAAGCTCTGGGAGGCCGTGCCATACCACCAGCGTTTTATGGTGGGCGATATCGGCGTTACTTTTTATGAGGCGGGGCATATCTTAGGGTCTCTCATGGTGCTCTTTGAGATTGGTGATAAAAAAATATTATTCACGGGAGACTTGGGTAATACGCCGATGCCGCTTCTCAACCCACCCGAATCAATCGTAGGTGTGAACATGATGGTTATCGAATCTGCCTATGGTGACCGTGTGCACGAAGACAACAGCGAGCGCAAAGTAAAGCTTGAACGAGCGATTGAAGATATCGCAAAGCGCGGCGGCACGCTGATGATTCCTGCGTTCGCGCTTGAACGCACCCAAGAACTTCTCTATGAGTTCAATGATTTGATGGAGCACGGACGCGTGCCGCGCATCCCCGTGTATCTCGACAGCCCACTTGCCATTCGCGCGACTGATGTCTATCGCAAGCACATAAGCTATTTTAGTCCCGACGCCAAAGCGCTCATTAAGGCGGGTGATGATCTTTTTCAATTTCCAGGGCTCCATCGCACGCTTACCACTGATGAATCGAAAGCTATCAATGATGTTCGCGGTCCCAAGGTGATTTTAGCGGGCGCGGGTATGATGACGGGCGGACGCATACTACATCATGCGAAGCGCCACCTCCACGACAAAAATAGTATTATTTTATTTATTGGTTATCAGGGCGCGGGATCTGTCGGGCGGCGCATTATGGACGGTGAGCGGCAGGTGACTATCATGGGTGAGAAGGTTTCGGTACACGCTGAGGTCCGTTCGATCCATGGGTATTCGGCGCACGCTGATACTAATATGCTTTTGGATTTTGTTCAGCAAAATGTAGATACACTTGAGAAAGTATTTGTCGTACAAGGCGAGCCATCGGCCGCACTTTTTCTTTCACAGCGTATTCGTGACTATTTGGGTCTCCATTCGCATGCTCCACGCCTTGGAGAGGTCTTTGAGTTCTGATACCATTTGAGGCATGGATACATCCACACACAATCATCTGAAACTCAAATTTTGTGTGTCAGGAGCGGCAGAAACAGGTCACTGTTCGGAAGACGCTCTCGACAAAGCAAAAGCAATCGGCCGTGAGATAGCACAGAGAGGAGGTATCTTGGTAAACGGTGCCACCACAGGTTTTCCGTACTGGGCAGCCATTGGCGCCAAAGAAGCGGGCGGGGCAACTATCGGTATCTCACCGGCGGCAACCGAAAAAGAGCATCGTGAGGTTTTTGACTTACCGCTCGATTATCTCGATATGATTATCTATACCGGAGCCGGCATGTCGGGGCGCAATTTGCTACTTACGCGCTCGACCGATGCCGTTATCATTGGTTGCGGTCGTATGGGCACACTCAACGAATTTACCATTGCTTTTGAAGACAAAAAACCCATTGGCATCTTGACGGGTACCGGCGGTACAACTGAATTGATTGACGAGGTCATCGCCGAGTCTCACAGAGCAAAAGACAACCCGCTTATTGTGTATTCCGACGATCCTAAAGAACTTATAGACAAGCTTATAGCGCTTCTCAAGCGAGAAAAAGTAAGCACCGTATAGGATTTCTATGTTCCGTACGCTCAAAGCGATCGGACTGCTCGCGGGCATGATTATCGGTGCTGGTATGTTTGCCCTACCGTATACCATTGTGCGTGCGGGTATTGGTTGGTCGCTTGTTCATGCCAGTATTGTCCTGGTGCTGGTTACGCTCACGCACGCGCTGTACGCAGGTGTTATTTTAAAAGACCGCAGACACGCGCGTCTCCCTGGGTACGCGCGCGAGTATCTGGGCGAGAGTGGTTTTTGGATAGCGCTCATTTCACGGTTAGGGGCGTATTGGGGGTTTTTACTCGCGTACGGTATTATCATTGGCGATTTTTTTGCGCACATCATTCCGTTGTCTGAGACAACGCTCGCTATCACTTTTTTTATTCTTGTTTCGCCACTTATTCTTTTTCGCCTCTCGCGCATCGGTACGATCAATTTTGTGCTTACGCTTCCCGAAGTGTTTTTGCCACTCATTTTCTTTTTCATATGGTGGCCGCAGTTTGATTTTTCAGCAGTTTCATTTGGAGGTCATGGCGATTGGTTCCTACCCTACGGCATTTTTCTTTTCGCACTTTCTGGTGCATCAGTGATACCAGAGGTTATTGACACGCTCGGCACCTCGGCGCATAAAAAAATATTTCCCGTGATCATCGCTGGTAGTGTGATTGCGATATTAATTTATGCCGCGTTTAGTTTGACGATTATCGGGCTTGCGGGTGGCGTGCCTTCGCATGATTCACTCTCAGTCCTTGCCGTGAGCATTGGTCACCGTGCGTACATCGTAGGGACATTGCTCGGGCTTCTTGCTGTCATCACTTCATACATAGCACTCGGACTTGAGTTGAAGTATACCTTTGAATATGATCTCGGGCGTTCGTCGTATGTTGCGTGGGCGCTCACCGCATTTATGCCTCTCGCGATATATCTTGCGGGTGTCAGAAGTTTCATTTTACTCATCGATATTATTGGTGCAGTCGGAGTTGGCGTTGAGGGAGTTATTATTGCGCTTCTCGCGCGTCGCGTGCTTGGTACCCAATGGATTATCGCAGGCGGTATTGCACTCGCACTTGCGGCCGGTGCCGCCTTTGAATTGATACGCACTACAGGAGTGCTATGACCAAAAAAGAATTGCTCGCGGACCTCGAGCAAGAAATGATAAAAGATACTACACTCCCGCTACAGGAAGCTCGCTTGGTTTTTGGTGAGGGCAACGAGGACGCCGAGGTTTTATTTATCGGCGAGGCACCCGGTTTTCACGAAGATCGGCTCGGCCGCCCGTTTGTTGGCAGGGGAGGCGAGCTTCTTACTGAATGTATCGGGAGCATCGGTTGGTACCGAGAACAGGTATATATTACAAACATCGTAAAACGCAGACCACCAGAAAATAGAGATCCATTATCTGAAGAGATCGAGGCATACAAACCATATCTCGCGCGTCAGATTGAAATTATAGGCCCGCGCATTATTGTACCGCTCGGCAGGTTTGCTATGAATTATTTTTTGCCTGACGCGAAAATTTCTCGTGACCAAGGAAAAATATTTGTTGTCGGCAAGTACAAGGTGATGCCCATGTTTCATCCGGCGGCGGCGCTGCGCGGTACGACCGTGCTCAATCAATTTAAAGAAACATTTACAAAACTTCCTATGATCGTATCGGGCGAGGTTGAGGTAATAAAACCAGAAGTTACTCAAACAAAAAAATCTTCCGAAGAAGAATCGTCTCAAGTCTCTCTTTTCTAGCCAGCTCAAAAAAGCCTTAAAAATAGAGGGAAAGGGGGGACATTGACATATTAGTTTTTATATAGTATAATGCAGAAAGATCTTTAAATACTTACTTGCGAACTCTGCCACAGCAGAAAGCGCCTTATTCTTAGGACCTTTTCTGCTGTGGCAAAGCCGACAGGCGGTAATGCCAGCCCGTGTTGGGCAACAGCGTTAATCTAACTGGCGAAAACCGAAAAGGAGAAAACGCCATGGACCGTCAGACTGGAAAGCTTATCTCACGTATCGCGGAGAATCTCCCCGACATGTCGTCGGACATCATGCAGGGCTGGATTGAGAACCCGCGGGCACTTCAGAAGTTCCTCGCGAGCCTCAGCCCACCTGAGACATCACCCGAGTTCCAAACCTGGAAGACCATCAAGCTCGGCACGGGCCTTAAGACCGCGGACGATTTCCGTCGAGTACTCCGTGACAGCTGCCGCATCGGCGACGGGGCTTCGGACATTCTCGGCAAGCCCGCCTTCACGGTGTGCGACACCGAGATGGAGCTCGATCTCGTTCGCCCCTCGGTGGCCGAGCTCGGCTTCAAGGATGGCGCCACCTTCAAGGACATCTGCGAGCGGGGTCTCGAGTACGGACTCAAGCTCTGTCCCGCAGAAGTCGGCCCCCAGCTCCGTCTCCAGTACAGGGACCAGCCGTTGGGTGAGTGGCTCATCATCGCCATGAAGGCCATCCGCTACTCGGCCGGCGACCTCAGCGTGTTCAGCGTGGAACGCTATGACAACGGGCTGTGGCTCAGCGGCTACGATGGCAGCCCTGATTACTTTTGGTTCAGCCTCGACCGTTTCGTGTTCGTTCGTCCTCGCAAGTAGTCCTCGGCGCTGGGAGCCTTGGTCTCTGACCTTGGAGCCTTGGTCCTTGGAGAAAATCATCAACGTTGGGAGATAACGCTAAGCTCCAGCCCCATATCTATCGTAGATATGGGGCTCTATTTTTATGCTAAAATAATTCTTGGCAGTAGGTGAATATGCGAGAGACCAAGGTTTCTTGCTACCGAACCCAGTATCCTTGCGCCGAGTGTATCCACGACCATGGTTTTGGGTAGGGTGGTGCATGAGAACTCTCAAAAAATGAAGATACTTGGTATTGCGTGCTAGGGCATTGAAGATGTCGAATACGATACAGCCCCGAGAGTATTCAAGGGGCAGTGGCACAGATGGCGCGCTTTACGTCTCCGCAACTCGGCCGGCAACCTCAACGTGTTCAGCGTGGAACACAATGACAACGGGCTGTGGCTCAACAGCAACAATGGCAACCCTGACAACTTTTGGAACAGCAACAACCGTTTCGTGTTCGTTCGTCCTCGCAACTCTCTTCATTTCTCCCTCGCCTTTGGTAGGGAGTTTTGCTTGCCCTGAGGTTGCTCAAGAGATTTTGTAAGCTGCCCGTTCCATCCTCCGAGCATCTTGCCGATTTCATCTATTTTTACCGAAAGCGCGGTGTATTTTTTGTTATCAAGAGATTTCGTTTCCCACAAAATCATAAGCAGTATCTTGAGCGTATCTGTTTTGCGTATCGCAAGACGAACATAGGGTCTTTTTTCCTCTCGTGCAAGGAAGCTTGCACTTGCAATCGCTTCGATACTTTCTACAAAGAGATTATCGATCCTTTGGCCAAGAGAATGTCGGTGAAGTTTTGGTAACGCTTGGTAGTATTGATACCACAGCAAATATGTATTTTTTAGCTTCTGTAAAATTGGCAAAACCCGTTGGGGGGGGGCTTACCTGGTTAGTATTTTTATGAAAAGGCAGTTCACTCATACCTATAATGATATCATCTCTCTCGAAAATCTTCTTGAGGCGTGGAGGGAGTTTATCAATGGAAAACGCGGGCGCATTGATGTCCAGTTGTTTGAGCGCGATTTAATGAAAAACATTATCGCGCTTCATATAGATCTTGTAGGTAAGACTTACAAACATTCATCTTACTACGCATTTAACATCTCAGATCCCAAACCAAGAAATATACACAAAGCGAGTGTCCGAGATAGATTACTGCATCATGCGTTATACAGAAAACTATACCCATTTTTCGATAGGACTTTTATAGACGATTCATATTCGTGCAGACTGGGTAAGGGAACGCACAAAGCGATGAATAGATTCCGCTCTTTTGCGCAAAAAACATCAAAAAATTATACCAAAACAGTTTGGGTTCTGAAGTGTGATATACGGAAGTTCTTTGCCTCAATAGATCAAGAGGCTCTCATTAAGGTTATCGAGAGTTATGTGCCAGACAAAGATATTATTTTGCTTATCTCCGAAGTTGTTGGTAGCTTTCACTCAACGCAAACTGGTGTCGGGCTGCCTCTTGGTAATCTCACAAGCCAGCTTCTCGTAAATATTTATATGAACGAGTTTGACCAGTTTATGAAACATAAGCTTAAAGCAAAATATTATATTCGCTACGCCGATGATTTTGTTATTTTTTCTCAAGACAAAAAATTGCTTGAAAGTATGATGTTACAAATTCAAAGTTTTCTTTGGGAGCGGCTACGATTGCAACTCCACCCCGATAAGGTATCGATACGCACGGTGGCCTCCGGCGTTGATTTTCTTGGGTGGGTGTATTTTCCAGATCATCGAGTGTTACGAACGGTTACAAAAAAGAGGATGTTTCGCAACATTGGTATAAGCCAAGGCAAAAAAGAAACGGTACAGTCGTATCTAGGAACGATACGTCATGGCAATAGCCAGAAGCTTAAAGGCAAAATTGAAGGTTTGATAAATAAAATTTCAGTATAAAAAAGTTTGGGCCTGCACGCGTGATGCGGGCAGGCCATTGTGCGAGAGAGAATTGTGGAAGGTGCGGTGAGCAGGGGAACTGCAGGGAAGGGGGAGGTGTGTAGGTGACGCATGGGCGTCAGTGCCGGTGGTGGCCATTACGCTGACCTCGCTCTTCTCTGAATTTCGATGCTCTTAGGATCTGCCTTAAGTATAGAGTGTAAAAAGTTTTTATGATACCGTTCTCTGTGGAAAACTTTTTCCTGCGCTATACTATCCATATACGCTATGAACAATAAGGATATTTCAGATACACTGTTTGCTATCGCCGAGTATTTTACGATATTTAATGAGCCGTTTAAGGCGCGCGCGTATGAAAAAGTGGCAGAGACGCTTTCAAGCTTCGAGAGTGATATTCGCGAACTTTATAAAAATGGCGGATGCAAAGCGCTCGAAGAAATCCCAGGTATCGGCAAGGGAATTGCACAAACAATTGAAGAATATATCAAGACTAGTCGTGTGCGCGAGCTCGACGCTATGCGCAAAAAAATGCCGGTCAATATGGAAGAGCTGCGCAGTATTGAAGGTATCGGCCCCAAGGCAATAAAAACACTTTATGAGAAATTAAAAGTAAAAGATGTAGCAAGCTTAAAGAAGGCAGCGCTCGCAGGCAAGATTAGTAAGCTTGAAAAGTTTGGCCTCAAGTCTGAACAAAAGATTTTAAAAGGCATCGAGTTTTTTGAATCATCACATGGGAGGTTTTTGTTGGGCGAGGCGTTGCCTATCGCACGACGTATCGCGGGTGACTTACGCAAAGTGAAGGGCGTATCGCGCGTGGAGATTGCGGGATCGATCAGGCGATGGCGCGAGACATCAGGTGATATTGATATCTTGGTAGAGGCGACAAATGCTGACGCGGTGATGAGCATGTTTGTATCGCGCGAAGATATTGCGCATGTCATCGCACACGGCGAGACAAAAAGTTCAGCGCGCATAAAGGACGGTATTGATGTCGATGTGCGTGTACTACCCAAAAAATCTTTTGGTGCGGCACTTATTTATTTTACGGGTTCGAAAGATCATAATGTTTTGCTTAGGTCCTTGGCGCTGAAGAAAAAATTGAAACTCAACGAATACGGTTTATATCGTGGTACGAAAATAATCGCGGGAGCTACAGAAGAGGAAGTATACAAAGCGCTCGGTGTCTTTATGCCACCACCCGAACTACGCGAAGGAAAAGATGAGCTCGAAAAAAAATACGGCGGGGTTGTAGATTTTACAGATTTGTGCGGAGATTTTCAAACACAGACTGATTGGACCGATGGTGCCGATTCTTTAGAGGCGATGGTGCGAGAAGCAAAACGATTGGGTCATGAATACATCGCGATCACGGATCACACCAAGAGTCTCGCGATGACGGGCGGATCTGATGAAAAAAAATTGCGTAAACAAATACGAGAGATTGGCACGCTCAATAAAAAAATTTCCGGCATCACGATATTGAGTGGTGCAGAGGTAAATATTATGCGCGATGGCACGCTTGATATTTCTGACGAAGTTTTATCAGAGCTTGATATCGTGGGTGCTGCTGTTCACTCGCATTTTAATTTGTCAGCAGAGGAGCAGACCGAGCGCATCATGCGTGCGATGTCCAGCCCGCATGTCGATATTCTTTTTCATCCGACGGGACGCGTTCTCAAAAAAAGAGATCCATATGCAATTGATATTGATCGCATCATCGCGCATGCAGTCTCAACTGGCACGGTACTCGAGATTGATGCACATCCGTGGCGACTTGATTTGAAAGATGATCATATTAAACGCGCGGTAGATGCGGGCGCGATGTTTAGTATTGATACGGACGCACACTCTCTTGCAGAACTCTCATATTTGGAGTATGGTATAGGACAAGCGCGACGCGCGGGTCTTCCCAAAAATCGTGTTCTCAATACGCTTGCATTGCCAGCGTTACAAAAATTTTTGGCGACCCCAAAACAAAAGCGTCATCTCTTATGACTGAAAAAAAAATAATAGTAGAGCGATCTGCGGGAGCTATCATATTCCGGCGGCAGGGTGGGCGCGTTTGGTATGTGCTTCTTCAGTATGCGACGCGCAATCATTGGACCTTTCCGCGCGGGCGACTCGAAGAAGGTGAGCGACCCATTGATGCGGCGCGCCGAGAGATCGAAGAGGAGACAGGCATCTCGCGTGTAAAATTTATCCCCGGATACAAAGAAACGATTCACTTTCACTACCAGTGGCCACCCAAAACCGAAGGGGCCGAGCAACGGCTCAAGTTTATCACCTTCTATTTGGGTGAAGTATTTGGCCGCACTATCAAAATATCGGAAGAGCACAAGAGCTTTGTGTGGGCGCCGTTTGAAAAAGCTATGAAAATCATCAAACATAAGAATAGCAGGGAGCTGCTCAAGAAAGCTCATATGAAAATTATTCGCATGGACGTAAAAAAGCCACCTTTGGTATCATAAAACTATGCTTCTCTCTATCCTTGTAGCCAGTATTCTTGAGTCTTTAGTGTCATTTCTGGCTGGCGTAGCCGTTATTTATAACGAAAAGCGCATGAAGAGTCTTGTGCATGGCGTCATCAGTCTTGCGGTTGGTGTGATGCTCGGTACGGTCTTTTTCGATATTTTACCCGAGACATTTGAGCTCATAGAGCCGAAAGCGGCGTTACCGTGGGTACTCGGGGGTTTTCTGGTCTTTTTTGTGCTCGAAAAAATTCTTTTTTGGTATCATCGCCATGAAAATGAAGAGAGTATTCATGCATCGGCTTATCTTGTACTGTGGGGCGATGCCTTGCATAACTTTATTGATGGCGTATTTATAGCTTTTGCGTTTGCAGCGGGGTTTCCTACGGGTGTTATCGCCTCGTTTGCGGTTATTTTGCACGAGATCCCACAAGAAGCGAGTGATTTTACCGTTATGCTCCATGGGGGATTCACCAAGCAAAAGGCACTCTTTTGGAATACATTTGTCTCGATAACTACGGTTGTCGGTGCACTCGTGGGCTACTATGTGGCTCTTTCTCACGAATGGATTGGTTTTTTGCTCGCTGTTGTTGCGGGCAACTTTCTATATATAGCGGCCGCCGACCTCATACCCGAGCTTCATCATAAGCACGATTCGCGCTCGTCGGTCGCCCAAGTACTCTTGGTGTTTGTAGGGGTGTTCGTTATAGTCTTTGCTCTTACGGTAATTCCTGAATAATATATTTTAAACAAAAAATCCCCGTACGGGGATTTTTTGTTTGGTTTACCTTCAGTTTACTTTGCCTCCGCGAGGATTTTCTCAAATGCTTTGGGGTGATGCTCGGCGAGTGTCGAGAGGATCTTGCGATCGATCTTGATGTCAGCCTTTATGAGCGCTCCCATGAGTTTGCTATAAGAGGTGCCGGAAAGCTTCGCCGCAGCGCTAATCTTTACATTCCAACCTTTGCGCATGACGCGCTTTTTCTTGCGTCTGTCTTGGAATGAGTGGGTGTAGGCATGTAAGAGCGCCTCTTTGGCGGCGCGCTCTTTTTTACTCCGCTGCCAGCGGAATCCTTTGGTTTGTTTGAGGACGGATCGGCGTCGCTTGAGAGCGCCAACGCCTCGTTTTACGCGTGTCATGGTAGTGGTTTAGGTGTTTGGGAGATAACGATTTTTGATAATTTTACCAAAAGAAAACTCTTTTGTTTTTTTGTTTGCCATTTGCCGTGAACGGCTCTTTTTAGCGCTAAAGTGGTTTTGATGCGGTCGGCGCTTGAGCACCTTCCCGTTTTTGGTCACTCGCACTCGCCGCAATACTGCTTTGTTTGTTTTTGCCATGATGTTCGGGTTCTATAGTCATAAGGAGTCCACGGGGACCTTTTTTGGGCTGTTCTGCAATCTTGTGGGGGACCGTAATCGCCTCAAGAAGCTTGGTGAGCCTGTCGTGGACAAAATTTTTATCAATATATTTTTCTCGGCCTCGTAAGGTGAGCTGTATTTGAAGGCGGTGACCCGCTTTCAAAAACTTTTCTGCTTGTTTGGCTTTCATGACGAGGTCATGCGAACCGGTGCCGAGGCGCACGCGGATGCCTTTTATCTCAACTTCGTGCGACTTCTTTTTTGTTTTACGAGCCTCTTTTTCCTGCTGGTACTGGTATTTGCCCCAATCCATAATGCGTGCCACCGGCGGCTTTGCCGTAGGTGAAATCTCGATAAGGTCGAGGCCTGCCTCATGTGCAAGTGCGAGTGCCTCGTCTCTCGATTTGATGCCGACATTATCACCTGTAGCGCCGATGACTCGGAGCTCAGGGGCGGAAATCGCTTGATTGATGCGTATTCGTGGTACCAATGTTCCTATAGTGTAAGGATATTCAGCTCGAAAGTCAAGAGTAGAGACCGGCTATCAACAGGCCCAGTTGGCATGTGATTGTTTGCCTATTACTATTAGAAGATATGGATAGTATGATTCGCGACAGGTGGTTTTTCTGGGCTGTCTCGCTCATCGTTATCGTCGGGTTTAGTTTGTGGGGGTACATTCAGTACACCATTCTCGAGATTGATAATGAAATGAGTGAGGTGGCATTTGCCGAGGTCTCGCGCCCAAACCGCTAACTGAATATAAAGAAAAGAGCGCCGCCGAATGAGTTCGGCGGCGCTTTACGGCGTCTAGGCCGCAAGTAGTCTCTCGACGGCAGGAGCCACATAGTCCCACGGGATGTCAGTGCGCTTGTAGACGATCACCATGAACTGGTGGACTTCGATGGCGCCTACGCCATCAATCTCGAGGATCGAGGCGAGGAACTTTGCCCAGCGCTCTCCCGTGAATCGTGCGACGAGCGTGGAGTCGACCTTGCCGTTGTCACTGGAAAAGAGCATGCAGGGGCTTGCGGTGACGGGGATCCGCGCGGTTGTTGGAAATTCCCGATGGTCATAGTTGCATTCATGTTCGAGATCCATGAGCACCTCCGTAGCGTGTTTATATCTTTATAGCGCTCTAGGGGACAGTTTTCAAGACGATACTTGCGCTTTCTAGTCGTGGATGCTTTTGTAGTACATAGAGATTCAGCAACCACGCACGGTGCGTGTGGGAGGAATCATGAACCTACCGGAAGGATATATCAGTATCAAGACATTGCTCGATGCGATCGCGCACCACGAGCAGAAAGCGTATGAAGCTCGTCCTATACCTGGTGACGGGGAGCCCCCGACTTTCGTATGTAGGAATTGCAATGAGCCCGTGCGTCATGTGTCGTGATCGTTCCGCGTGCATGGCGATCGTCGCGTTGGATTTGTGTTGTTCAGGCGTCTCGAGCACTACGGTTACTACAAGGTGGTGCACATTCCGTACTGCCCTGCATGTGAAAGTGTGCCTACCGCCGCCGAGCTCGAGCTCCATGAGTAAAGCCGATCTACCATCAGATAGATCGGCTTTTTCTTTTCAAAAAGTTATCCAATGCTGACACGGAGGGTAGTTGTAGTGTAAGGTGGGCATTATGAAAAGTGCTCAAGAAATATTTAACCGCATCCAAGACATCAAGCGTGAACAGCGCGATTTAAAAGGTTCGTACAAAGACGCACTCGAAAATGCTACAGGGTATCGCGAGATTGTGCAGGAATACAACAAGATCCGCGACAAAAAAGTATCGATCGAACAAAAGATAAAGCGTGAATCAGCCGCAGAGTTCGCCAAGCTCGAGAGTATGAAAAATAATCTCAAGGGTGATCAAGAAATGCTGAGCGACATCACGCTCACTCATATGATGAAAGGGGAGCATGTCGAGATTACTGATGAGCACGCAAATCAATACGAGCCAGTATTTTCGGTGAAGTTTAAGAAGAAAGGGTAAGAGTTTATTGATAAAAAATGCCCCGCTCGAGCATGTGCTCGAACGGGGCTTGGGTCTTATCCGGCGGCAGGCGCCTCCTTAGGGCTGCCCGTTCCAGGGATGGGCGCGCCGCGGACCGGAATGTCCGAGGTCTCGGCGCGCGGGGCGATGCCCCGCGCGCCAGGAAGGCTTTGCGCGCGCGGGCGCGGTCACCCGGCTTCGGAGGGCAGAAGCCCTGTTTGTGCTCCCTGCCGGATGCTCCGCATTTACTGCATCGTGCCATCATCACCTCATGGTTGGTGAGAGGGTGATCGAAAGCCACTCTCACATGTGAACTCTGGGAAATACTTTATACTAAATATAATATTTTGTCAAACAAAAAGCCTGATCTACATCAGGCTTTTTATTTTTTTGTGGAAGTGGGCGGAATTGAACCGCCGTCCGAAAGTTCTTCTCAATAAAAATTTATACAGGCGTACTTAGGACGAACCCAAGAGTTTGCTCGATTAGTTTCGCGCGCGTGTATCGAGCATGATGCGCACTAGCTGAGGATTATAACACCGGCATTCCACGCACTCAGCGGTTGCGGACCGATGCTCTGGCGCATAGTGGCCAGAGAAACGCCTACGGCTTAGGCAAAAGCCATTGCCGGTTGGCGGTTAAATAAGTTTGCACTTATTGGCGTGTGGCATTTTTGGAAGAGGTGACCACACCTGCTCTTGCCTGATTTTCAAAGAGTCGAGACCCCGTCGAGGCCTGTCACTCCCAAAACATGCTGGGAGCACGTTTTGAATCGCGCTCATGGCGTTTTTTGGAAGCACCAAACTGCTTTAGTATTTTTTCAATTCTCGAGAAATTGATCGTTTGACCTCGCGTTTTTTGATTGTTTCGCGCTTGTCAAAGTTTCGTTTTCCGCGTGCCACACCAAATTCTAGCTTGATGGTACGGGCTTTATTATACAACTTAATTGGTACCAATGTCAAGCCCTTCTCGTGTTCTTTGCCGGCAAGGTACGAAAGCTCTTTTTTGTGAAGCAATAGCTTGCGCGTACGGTCAGGATCATATGACGGCGGGGTATTGGGCTGTTGGTAGGGGGGGATGCTGGCACCCACCAAAAATGCCTCACCTCCGCGGATGATGACGCGCGCGCCCTCCAGATGAGCGTTGCCCGCGCGTATTGATTTAACCTCAAAGCCAAAAAGCTCGATGCCTGCCTCATAGGTTTCGAGTATCTCGTAGTCAAAGTGTACTTTTTTGTTTTGCGTAGTCATCGCTTCTTCAATATAGAACAAATACGGTTTTTGCGTTAGAGTAGTGCTTACTGACATGGAACGCAATCTCCGTACCTATATAGAAGACATTTTGCATCGCGAGATCGGCTCGGACGTGCCTTTTTCGGTTGAGCGCCAAGAAATGGAGGGTCGGGGAGACTATTCGTCAAACATCGCACTCGTACGCGCCAAAGTTGAGAAGCGTTTGCCTATGGCGGTTGCCGAAGATATTGCCTCACGCATCAAAGAAAAACATTTGCCTGTTTTCAGTAAGATTGAGGCAGCTGCTCCCGGCTTTTTAAATTTTTATTTTGACAAACAATACTTGATCGAGATTTTGCGTGATTCTTTTGTGTCAGAACCAAAGCTCAAGCTCGGTACGGCATCGGTAGAATATATCTCTGCCAATCCTACGGGCCCCATGCATATTGGCAACGCGCGGTCAGGGCCCATCGGCGATGTGGTCGCAAACTTGTTGGCAGATCGCGGATACAAAGTAGTGCGTGAATATTTTCACAATGACGCAGGCGCGCAGATTGGCCGCTTTGCTGATTCACTGTGGCATTGGTATATGATCGCGTGTGGAGAGCAGTCGGTGCTGGCAGAAGATGGCTACCAGGGCGAGTACATCCAAGAGATGGGCAAAGCCGTGCACAAAAAATACGGCGCCAAGATTTTAAAAAAACCCGATCTGTACAAAGAGCGCATCACCAAGGTTGCACTCGCAAGCATGCTCAAAGACAATCTGGCATTGGCAAAGCGTATGGGTATTGTCTTTGACAAGGTTGTCGCGGAAAGTGACCTTGAGGCGAAGACCAAACGCGCGCTCGCCCTGCTCGATAAAAAAGGATTGCTGACCAAAAAAGAGGGTGCAGTGTGGTTTACACCTAAAGATGACAATCTGGGCGAGCGCGAATCGGTCGTGATCAAGAGTGATGGCACCTATGTATATTTTGCGGGTGATATTGCGTATCACGCAGAAAAATTTAAGCGTGCTGACTTGGTGGTAGACGAGCTCGGTGAGAATCACGAAGGTCATGTACCCAAGCTTCGCGCAATCGCTGACGCGTTTGATTTCCTGCAAAAAGATTTCAAGGTAGTGGTGCACGGGCAGGTGACGCTCAAAAAAGACGGGCAGGTGGTATCAATGGCCAAGCGCAAGGGCAACTTTGTTACGGCCGAAGAACTGCTCGATACGGTGGGCAAGGATGCCTTCCGGTTTTTTATGCTGCAGTACGCGCCGCGATCCGCCATGACCTTTGATATGGATTTGGCGCGGGCAAAGTCAAAAGACAATCCTGTCTACTATATACAGTATGCGCATGCGCGCGCCTCGAGTATCCTCAAAAAGGCGGGATACCACCAAAAACGCAAGATAAATTATAAAAAAGTAGCATGGCCGCTTCTTGATACTGAGGCCGAATGGGCGATCATTCGCATGATCTTGGCGTTACCTGATGTGATCAATCAAACTGCCGAAGATTTTCAATTGCAGCGCCTCTCGCGCTTTGCGCTCGATTTCGCGCGTGCCTTTACGCATTTCTATGAAACGACGCATGTAATAGGCGAGCGCGCTGATCTTGAATATGCGCGCCTCGCGCTCGTATCACTCTTTCGCGAGACCATGCAACGGCAGTGTAAACTCATGGGGATTTCTACTCCTGATACGATGTAAACAGTTGCGTCTCTAAAAAAAATCGTTTAGTATTTCTCTATGGATATGCAACAACCACGCAATGTTATTATCGGACTTCTCGCGCTCTTCGTTGTGTTCGGGGGAGTTGTTTGGCTTGGTACGAGCAAGCCTGCGACAAATGACGCAGGTACTGCCTCGCTGACTGATCAGGCCGCACCACCACCTCCAGAAGTATCAGTAGGGCCCGAGGTTATACAATTTCAAGGAAAAACTGTGAAAGCAACAATCAAAACACAAAAAGGTGATATCGAGCTCGAGCTTTACCCAGAGGTAGCACCGAAGACCGTATCAAATTTTGTCACTCTTTCAAAGAAAGGATTTTACAACGGTCTTATCTTTCACCGTGTAATCGCCGGCTTTATGGCACAGGGCGGTGATCCATCAGGCAATGGCACAGGCGGCCCTGGTTATGAGTTTGAAGATGAGATAAATCCCAAGATACTCGGTGTACCCGCAGAGATGATCGTGGGATTAGAAGGCGCTGGCTACAAATATAACTATGATCTCAAATCAATGAAAAATGATGTCGGCGCTATCTCGATGGCAAACCGTGGTCCCAATACCAACGGCAGTCAATTTTTCATCATCACCGAGAGCGCGCAACCACATCTTGATGGTCGTCACACGGTATTTGGTCGCGTGACCAAGGGCATGGAGGTAGTCTTGAAGCTCGCCGAGGGCGACGCGATGACTGAGGTCACGATAGCTGAATAGTCACAAAACAGAGTAAGTCAAAAACCCCGCGTGCGCGGGGTTTTGATATTGAAAAAGGCGTTAACTTCGATTAGAATAAAAAAATGCGAGATGAGCTTGGCGTCCTTGGATTCTGGACCCAGAAAAACATTTTTGAGAAAAGCATTAAGCAGCGCGCTCGGGCAAAGCGCTTTGTTTTTTTTGAGGGGCCACCCACGGCAAATGGCATGCCTGGCCTTCATCACGTGGAAGCGCGCGCGTTCAAAGATGTCGTCGCGCGGTACAAGACTATGCAGGGTTTTTTGGTTGAGCGGCGCGCAGGGTGGGATACCCACGGTCTTCCCGTCGAGATTGGCGTTGAGAAGGCGCTTGGTTTTAAATTAAAACAAGAGATTGATGCGTACGGCATCGAGCCGTTTAATCGCAAATGTAAAGAATCAGTTTGGCTCTATACCAATCAATGGGAGAAGGTGACCGAGCGTATGGGGTATTGGATTGATACCAAACATCCCTATATCACCTATAAAAATTCATATATCGAATCACTTTGGCATATCGTCAAAGAGTTTAACGCGGGTAAGCTCCTCTATCAGGATGACAAAGTGGTGCCGTGGTGCGCGCGTTGTGGCACGGCATTATCATCACATGAGCTCGCGCAAGGATATAAAAAAGTAAAAGATCAGTCAGTCTATGTACGCTTTCGTCTCAAGACGCGCAGAGCATCGCTCCTTGTATGGACCACCACGCCATGGACGCTGCCTGCCAATGTGGCAGCGGCTGTGCATCCTGAGCTCGAATATGTAACTATCGATGACCGGGGCGAGCAGCTTATCATGCTCGGATCTTTGGCATCAAAACTTTTCCCGGGTCTCGAACCGTTGTGGCGCGAACCGGGCTCGAAGCTCTTGGGTCTTGAATACGATCCGCCCTATCCGGCGCCCGACATTCCCTATCGTGTGGTTGGCGGTACTTTTATCACCGATCAAGAAGGTACGGGTATCGTGCATATCGCTCCTGCGTTTGGTGATGACGACCTCAAAGTAGGCAAACGTGAAGGATTGCCCACGTTTGTAACCGTTGATGATGCGGGCAAATTTACCAAGGCAGTACCGCAGTGGGAGGGGATGTTTGTCAAAGAAGCCGATCCGCTTGTCGTAAAAGATTTGATACAAAAGGGGCTTTTATTCAAAGAGGCACTCTACGAACATGATTATCCGTTTTGCTGGCGATGTGATACGCCGCTTATCTATCGTGTACGCAAGTCATGGTGGGTGAAGGTGAGCGCCGTGCGCCCCAAGATGGTAGAGGCAAATAAATCGATCAATTGGCATCCGGCACATTTGCGCGATGGGCGTTTTGGTCAATGGCTCAAAGAAGATAAAGATTGGGCATTTAGCCGCGAGCGCTATTGGGGCACGCCATTACCGGTATGGTCGTGCAAAGAGTGCGATCGCAAGGATGTGTTTGGCTCAATCGCGGAAATCTCTGAGCGCGCGCCCAAATCTACTAATACGTATTTCTTGATGCGCCATGGGTTTGCAAAAAATAACTTACTTGGTATCGCAACCGCCAAGCTCAATAACTCATACGGTCTTATGCCGCGCGGCAAGACCGAGGTAAAAAAAGCGGCAGCGGGTTTAAAGAAGGCGGGCATTCAGCTTATTATTTCATCAGACCTTACGCGCACGCGCGAGACTGCGGCTATTTTGGCGCGCGAACTTCGGGTACCAGTTTTGTACGATGCTGACTTGCGTGAACACAACCATGGTGATTATGAGGGTGATGCTATCGAAGACATCTGGAAAAAGCATACGGCCGAAGAAATCCTCAAACATCCCTTTCCAGGAGGCGAGTCATGGGCAGATGTAAAAAAACGCAGTTATCGTTTTTTTCAAAGACTCGAGACATTACATAAGAAGAAAAAGATTTTGGTGGTGGGCCACGGCGATCCGCTATGGTTTTTAGAGGCGATTATGCGCGGCACGCAACAGCCTGATGAATTTTCACCAGCAAAATATCTCAAAAATGCCGATGTACATCGTATCGTACCCGTGGCGGTGCCGCGCAATGAGTTTGGTGAGACGGATCTTCACAAACCGTTTATCGATGAGTTTCCGGTAATGTGTTCGGGGTGCCTGACGCGCATGGAACGTACACCTGAGGTTGCTGATGTGTGGTTTGATTCGGGTGCCATGCCATTTGCCGCACAGCACTATCCGTTTGAAAACAAAGCGCTTATCGATAAGGGCACGGCGTATCCTGCAGATTTTATCTCCGAGGCGATTGATCAGACGCGCGGGTGGTTTTATACGCTCCTTGCAGTCTCGACATTGCTTGGCAAAAAAGCTCCCTATAAAAATGTTATTTCACTCGGGCATTTGCTGGATAAAGAAGGAAAGAAGATGTCAAAGTCTCGCGGCAATGTGGTGGAGCCCATGGATCTTTTTGAAAAATATGGCGCTGATGCAGTGCGTTGGTATTTCTTTACTATCAATCAGCCTGGCGACTCAAAGCTCTTTGATGTTTCTGATCTTGAAAAATCAAAACGAACATTCATCGATCTCTTTCTCAATACGCTCAATTTCTACGAGATGTATAAACCGGTCGCCAAAAAAACATCACGCAAGAATGCTCTTGATGCGTGGATGGAGGCGAAGTCTGCCCAAGTAAGCGCCGAGGTCGCACGCCGCATGGATGCGTATGATGTGGTTGGCGCGGCGCGCCTCATCGAAGATTTTGTGGGCAATGATATTTCACGTTGGTATGTACGCCGGTCGCGCGAACGCATGCGCTCAGGCGAGGGTGTTGAGATTTTGCGCAAAACGCTTTTGCAGACCGCAGTGCTCGCAGCTCCTTTTGTGCCGTTTACCGCGGAGATCGTATACCGAGCTGCCGGCGGCAAGCGCGAGAGCGTGCATCTTGAGGATTGGCCAAAGAAACGCGCGCATAACAAGGCGCTCGTGAGCGGTATGGACGAAGTGCGTGCGCTTGCCGCACGCGGCCTTGAACTCCGTGCGCGCGCCGGTATCAAAGTGCGCCAGCCGCTTGCGTCCCTTATGGTTAAAGGCATTACCGTGCGTGATGCATCTCTTCTCGATATTTTAAAAGAAGAACTCAATGTCAAAGATGTGGTGGTCAATAAAAAATTAACAGAAGATGCGGCACTCGATACCGTAATATCACCCGAACTCAAAGAAGAAGGCGAGGTGCGTGAGCTTATCCGTTTTGCTCAAGACGCTCGTAAAAAGGCAGGTCTCCAGCCGCTCGATACGGTAACGCTCACTATTACGGGCAATTTTTCCGCAGCCGCACTCGCGGCCATCAAAAAGGGCACGCGCGCCAAGCGTCTGGAAGTTGCCGATACAAACAAAGGCCCCAGTGTTGTCTCGGTCGAAAAGGTGTAGTCATGACCGGGTACTACGGCACCGATGCCATTATACTTGCTTCGCGCGAGCGGGGGGAGGCTGACGCGTATCTTACTTTTTTTACTAAAGACTTGGGTCGCGTGAGCGCGATTGCTACGGGCGTGCGTCTTGCTAAGTCAAAGCTTCGTGGGCATTTGAGGCTCTTTATCCCGTTGCGCTTGATGCTCACGCGAGGCAGTACCGTATGGCGCGTGATAGACGCGGAAGCTTTAGGGTCAGGCGATGAGGGAGCGACCGCGTATCACAAGCGCTGCGCTGATTTTGTATTACGCATGACGGGCGATGAATCTCCCGATCTCGATTTGTGGGACGCGATACTCGATATAGCAGGCGTACGATATTTTTCCGGCGAGATGCGCTTTAAGTTGCGTGTACTCGAGATTAGCGGGTTTTTGCCGGACGCCCCCGAGCAGAGTAAATTTTTTACGGCAAAAGCGAGAGCATTTATAGCACATCGGGCGGATGATGCGCTCTTTGCAGATCACGATGAATGCACCGCGTTTGAAGAGGGCATCGAGGGGATACTACGCGCCAATCACATGCTATACTAGTGACATGGCGCTCGACGATCTACGGCGACGGCTTTTCAAAAAAGGCGAGGGGTTCGAAGACCGCGAGCATTCGTGGCGTCTTCGCAGGCACAATACACAAGCACCGGTGTCATGGAAAGCGGAGCCCGTAGTCGAGGAAGATTCTATGCAAAAATTTCTTCGTAAACTTTTATGGTGGGGTATCGGTGGGGGGATAGGGACCATTGCGGTTGTTATGTTTGGATATTTACTGATTTCAGGGAAATGGTCTGTTCTCGGCGTTGATACGCGTAAAAATATCAATCTTACTGTTGAAACTGCCGACGACCCTATCGCCGGCAAAAAACTCGTGTGGCGTGTTGTGTACGAAAACAAAAATGATATCGCGCTCGACAAAGCAGTACTTGTTTTCGCATATCCGCCCATGTCACAGCCGTTGGCAGGTGAGTACATGAAGGGCGGCTTGCGCCCCGAACGCAGAGAGCTCGGTACTATAAATCCCGGCGATAAAAAAGAAGAGTTGTTTTCAGCAATCGTGTTTGGCGCGCAAGATGAGGTTTTAAAGGGGCAGGCAAAAATCGAGTACCGACCACGCGATTCGTCGGTACTACTCGCCAAAGAAACGCCGTATTCATCTTCGGTCAAAGGATCACTCTTGGGTCTTGAGCTCCTACTACCTAAAGAGCTCAAAGCGGGTCAGCAGATCGAAGCACAACTGTCGCTCGTCTCGAGTGCTGAGACACCATTTCGTGGTATATCGATTGAGATGATGTATCCTGACGCATTTGAGTTTATCTCATCAAGCATCAAGCCAACAAAAGGTACTACGATTTGGACGATAGGAGATCTGGGTAAGGGGGATACCTTTAAGCTTTCTATTAAAGGACGCATCAAAGATTCCATAGCGCCCAAATCAATGAAGGCAAAAGTAGGTGTCTACGATCGTACCAAAAACGAGTTTGATGTTTTTACCTCATCGGAAAAAACATTTACAGTGACGCCACCGCTTTTAGTGACAAAACTTACTATTAATTCTGACGGCGATATTGATACGGGGGTATTGCTTGCCGGTGCGACGGTCAACGGTGTTCTCGAATGGCGGAACAATCTTCCCGTGGCCATTTCCAACGCTACGGTCGAAGTCGTGTTTGAGGGTGAGGCGTTTGATATCAAAACGCTCATGAGCGATCGTGGCGAGTTTGATCAGGGTCGCAATTCTTTGCGATGGGTGCCGGGGCGCATTCCCGAGCTTTTGGTGGTAGATCCGAGTGAGAGCGGTACTTTTGCATTTAGTATTACAAGTAAAAAAACGATTAGCGTGCGCAATCCTACGCTTGTGTTTCGTTCGACCATGCAGACGCGCGAACTTCCATCAGGATATGAGGGGGTAGATATTTCAGGTGAAGAACGGGTGACCTATAAACTTGCTACGCGCGCTTCGTTTTCTCAAAAAGGGTATTACTATGACTCGCGCATTCAAAACTCGGGTCCCTTCCCACCTCGCGTTGGGCAAGAGTCGACATACCTTATTGTTTGGTCAGTAACCAATGCGACCAACGATCTTACCGACGCCGTTGTACATGCGACTCTACCTTCCTTTGTGCGTTGGAAGGGTGTTGTCGATCCGCCGTCGGGTGCACTTATCACCTTTGATGAATCAACGCGCGAGATATCATGGTTGCCGGGAGCGATATCTGCAGGTACGGGTACTGCGGATCGCGCGCGTGAAGTAGCGTTTCAAGTAGCATTTACCCCATCACTCCCGCAGGCAGGGCGGCCCGCAGAGCTTGTATCTGCGGCAAAATTTGAAGCGCGCGATTCGTTTGCTAATATTACTATTACACAAGTAACAGATCGCGCCACTACCGCCCTGCGTGATGATCCGCGCGCATTTCGTGAGGGAGGAGAGGTAGAAGAATAGCGTTGGCATAATGCCACGCTCGTGCTAGGTTTTTGCTATGACTTCACTCGAAACTATTGTATCGCTCGCAAAACGCAGGGGCTTTGTCTTCCCCGGGTCTGATATCTATGGCGGTCTTGCAGGTACTTGGGACTACGGTCCGCTTGGCGTTCTTCTCAAAGAAAATATTAAACGTGCGTGGTGGCGCGCCATGCGCAAGCCCCATATTTTCCCCCTTGATTCAGCGATTATATCAAGCGCTAAAGTGTGGCAGTCGTCAGGGCACACTGATCACTTTACCGATCCACTCGTTGAGTGTCGCGTATGCAAACGCCGTTTTCGTACTGATCATATAGATGGTAGTAAATGTCCCGAATGCGGAGGGGTACTGGGCGAATCTCGCCAATTCAATATGATGTTCAAGACGCACGCGGGCGCCATCGAGGATGAATCAGCCGTGGCATATTTGCGCCCTGAGACCGCGCAGGGCATTTTTATCAATTTTAAGAATGTCGTTGACGCGTTTCATCCCAAGCTCGCGTTTGGTATCGCGCAGATTGGCAAAGCCTTTCGCAATGAGATCACGCCGCGCAACTTCGTGTTTCGTTCGCGAGAGTTCGAGCAGATGGAGCTTGAGTATTTCTGCGATCCTAAAGATGCTGATCAATACTTTGCAGACATTCGCGCGATGCGTATGCAATGGTTTTTGGATTTGGGCATCAAGGAAGAAAATTTGCGATTTCATGATTACGCGGCCGATGAGCTTGCGCACTATTCAAAAGCAACGACCGATATCGAATATCGCTTCGGTCTTTCGCAAGACGGTTTCTCGGAGCTCGAGGGCGTCGCTAACCGCACCGATTTTGATCTCAAAAATCATTTCCCAGGGTATCGCTGGGCGGGGGACGACTTTACCAAATCTGACGCAGGATTTGTGCCCAATGTCATTGAACCATCGGTTGGCGTGGATCGCGCGTTTCTCGCGTTCATGATTGATGCATATGATGAGGATGAGTTGGCGGGTGACAAGCGCGTGGTATTACGCCTTCATCCCAAGCTCGCGCCTATCACAGCCGCGATTTTCCCATTGGTATCGAACAAAGAGCATATCACCGCGAAGGCAAAAGAAGTTTTTGACATGCTTGGCCGCGAGTTTATGGTGCGTTGGGATGATATCGGCAATATCGGCAAGCGCTACCGCAGGCAAGATGAAATCGGCACCCCATGGTGCGTGACTATTGACTACCAAACACTTGAAGACGGTACGGTGACCGTGCGTGATCGCGATACCGCAAAACAAGAGCGTATGGCAATCACAGAGATAGCAGGCATGTTTCAAGAAAAGCTTTTATAAACATCTTTCCTCATGCTTTCGCCCCGCTTTCTTTTCGGGGTTTTTGTGATATGATGATGCTATGAAATTTACCGAAAAGAAGTTTAAAAATGGCTTGCGCGCGATCGTCGCCCCCATGGAATCGACCCAGACGATTACGATTTTGGTATTGGTAGGCACCGGTTCAAACTACGAGGCTAGAGACATCAGCGGCCTTTCGCACTTTCTCGAACATATGTTTTTTAAAGGTACTACCAAATATCCTAAGCCCGGTGAGCTCGACCGGCTACTCGACTCAGTAGGTGCTATCCACAATGCGTTTACTACACGCGAGGAGACGGGGTACTGGATCAAGGTAGACACCAAACAGTTTGATCTTGCTCTTTTGTTTGTTTCTGATATTTTGCAAAACGCGCTTCTCAAAGAAGAAGAGATCAATCGCGAGCGTGGCGTGATTTTAGAAGAGATGAAAATGTATTGGGACGACCCTCGTCGGCATGTGTGGTCGCTTTTTGAAGAGCTCGTGTACGGTGATAATGCGTACGGATGGGATGTGATCGGTACTGCCGAGAATATTCGCACCATCAAGCGTTCGGATTTTTTGAAGTACTGGAAAAGCCAATATGTCGCACACAACACGGTAGTGACGGTCGCGGGTAATATATCAGAAGGCGAGACGCTACGCAAAATTGAAAAAGCATTTGGCAAGCTGCGTGTTGGCACGCCCGTAAAGGCAGCTGCGTACAAAGATCCAAAGTCCGGTCCACGCATGCGTCTTTTTGAAAAAAATACTGATCAATCACATATCGTGGTAGGTACGCTGGGGTATCCGCTCGAGAGTAAAGATCGTGTGGTTGCTGATGTGCTCTCGACTATTTTGGGTGGCTATATGAGCTCGCGTTTGTGGGCGGATATTCGGGGCAGGCACGGTCTCGCCTATGCTATTCGCGCGGGGCATGATGCCTATCTCAAGACGGGTTATTTTGGTGCGTACGCGGGTGTACCGCATGAGCGCAGTATTGAAGTTGTCGAACGCATCGTAGGACACTTAGGAAAGATCAAGCAGGGAGGCGTGACTGCCGAAGAACTTAAGCGCGCGAAAGATAACATCAAAGGACATCTTGCTATCTCGCTTGAATCGACTGACGAGGTCGCATCATTTTTGGGTACGCAGGAGATCATGCTCGGTAAGATCAAAAAACCCGATGAGTTAATCAAAAAAGTTGACGCGGTTACGCGCCAAGATATTGCGCGCGTAGCAAAATCTTTGTTTCGCAAAGACAAACTATATCTCTCTATCATCGGTCCCAAACTTGAAAAAGGCCCGTATGAACAAATCCTCAAAAAAGCCCTATGAGCCGTCATCCCCACACATCGATTGATATCTCAACAAGTACTCTCATTCGCCTTGCCTTGGTGATACTCGGGGTTGTTTTTCTATGGGTCATTCGTGACATTCTGATGATTATTTTAGTGTCAATCGTGATTGCATCAGCGGTAGAACCCCTCGTACAGTGGTTTATGAAATGGCGCATGCCACGCGTACTCGCTACCTTGCTCATTTATCTTTCAGGGATGGCCTTTGTGATTGGCATCTTCTATCTGTTGGTGCCGCCGCTCGCGGGCGACTTTCAGCTCTTTTTCTCACAGTTACCCTCGCTTATCGAGACAGCGCTTGTGGGCTTTCAGCAAAAAGTTCCATTTTTCTCGTTTGATTTTGTCATCGATGCGATTCGCACCTCGACACTCAACGCTGACCAATATGTGCGTGACGCGGTAGGTGGTTTCTTTAGCTTTTCGTCTGCCTTCTTCTCAGGCGTATTTTCGTTTGGATTCATTGTCATCATTTCCTTTTATCTGACGGCACAGGAAGATGGTATCGCCGATGTTCTCCGTATCGTCACGCCCAAAGAATATGAAGAATACGCACTCAATCTGTGGGCGCGCTCACAGCGCAAGATTGGCAGGTGGCTCCAAGGCCAGCTTTTGCTCGGCCTTTTGGTGGGTGTGCTCGTATTTATTATGCTCACGGTATTGCGTGTTGAGCACGCGTTTTTGTTTGCGGTACTCTCGGCAGTCTTTGAGATTATTCCATACTTCGGACCCGTCATGGCAGCAATTCCCGCCATAGCAGTGACTGCCATCAAAGACCCGCTTTTGGGTCTCTTGGTCGCCGGTATTTATTTTTTGGTGCAACAAATGGAAAATCACCTGATCTATCCACAAGTAGTACGCAAGACGGTCGGTGTTCACCCGCTTTTGGCTATTATCGCGCTTCTTATTGGTGGGACGGTTGCGGGTGTTGTCGGTATTATCATTGCTATTCCTCTTGCAGTGATTCTTGTCGAGTATTTTAACGATGTCGTTGAGCATAAGCGGATGGTTTGATTCGGACCGACTCTATGGATAAAAAATTTTATATCACGACGCCTATTTTTTATGTAAATGCGGCACCTCATCTCGGTCACGCATATGCTGATGTGATCGCCGACACGCTTGCGCGCTGGCACAGAAATCAGGGCGAGCGAACCTTTTTTTTATCAGGTACTGACGAGCATGGAGCAAAGATTGTGCGTGCGGCAGAAAAGGTGGGCCTTTCTACCAAAGAGTTTGTAGAGAAGCATCGCGATGAGTTCAAGAAATTGCTCACAGCACTCGGCGCCCAGCAAGATGATTTTATTTATACATCAGATAGTGAGCGGCATTGGCCGGGTGCACAGGCATTTTGGAAAAAACTTGTAGATGCAGGCGATTTGTATAAGGCGACATATAAAGGGCTTTATTGTGTTGGACATGAGGCGTTTGTCACCGAGAAAGATTTAGTTGATGGCAAATGCGTTGATCATAATCAAGCGCCCGAAGAGATCGCAGAAGAAAATTATTTTTTTAGACTCTCCAAGTATAAAGATCGTATCCGCGAGGCAATTGCATCTGACCAAATGCAGATCCTGCCTGCGAGTCGTAAAAAAGAGATTCTCGCATTTTTGGGAGAGGGGGTAGAAGATATTAGTTTCTCACGGCCTTCAAAAGATATTTCATGGGGTATCCCCGTACCAGATGATCACGAACATACGATGTATGTGTGGGCTGACGCGCTGACAAACTATATTAGTGCGCTTGGATACGGGCGCAGTGACGATGCAAATTTTAAAATTTTTTGGCCAGCCGACGCGCATATCATAGGCAAAGATATTCTACGATTTCATGCGGCCATTTGGCCGGGCATGTTGCTCTCAGCGGGCCTTCCATTGCCACGCCGGCTTTTGGTGACTGGCATGATTCGTTCGGCAGGACAGAAGATGAGTAAAACGCTCGGCAATGTGATCGATCCGCATGAGTTTATCAGTGCCTACGGCAAAGATGCGTTTCGTTATTTTCTCCTGCGTGAGATACCGCTCGGTGAAGACGGCGATTTTACACGCGAACGATTTGCCAATGTCTACGAGGGTAATCTCGCGCACGGCATGGGCAATCTTGTTTCGCGCACGGCTGCCATGATCAATAAATATTTTGAAGGCGAACTCCATCGACCGTCAGCGGAGGCACTTGCTACTGTGCCTACGCGCCGCGTACTCAAGCATGAGGTGCTTGCATCTCGAGTATCACTCGACGGATCCGCGCTCGATGTGTATTTTGAACGAGATATCGCCGAAGAGTTCGGGCGTGCGATGTTTGAGTATCGTCTCACTGATGCTATCACCATGCTCTCCGGTTTTTTCTCGCTCCTCGACGGATATATTCAGGATTATGAGCCGTATCGTTTGGTAAAAACTGATCCTGATAAAACAAAGGCGGTTTTGTGGAATGTGGCAATACATATCATTCGCGCCGCGCGCCTCCTCGAAGCGTTCATGCCCGAGACCGCGGCAAAGATGACGCGTGCATTTGGCGTGACGATTGAGACGAAAGAAGATCCGGTCACTCTTCGTGTCGTGTCAGGCGAAGCACTCTTTCCTTCAAAAGTAGATGGACCGAAGGCTGATTGATATCCACGCGCATGTAAACTTCAACGCCTTTCGTGATGACGGCGATGAGGTGATGCGCCGTACGCTTGCAGGCGGTGTCGGCATGATTTTAGTCGGATCTCAATACGATACATCGGCGCGCGCTATTGAATATGCTGAACGATATCCTGAAGGTGTGTGGGCGGCGGTTGGCTTACATCCTATCCATGTGGGGGATGAGATTTATGTCGACGCGCAAGAAATATCAGCATCAGGCGTGCCAGGATTTAGCTCGCGTCACGAAGAGTTTGATTACACAAAATACAAAAAACTCGCCATACATCCAAAGACCGTGGCGATTGGCGAATGCGGCCTTGATTATTTTCGTTCAGGTGGCACAGAGGTAGGGCGCGAAAAACAGTTTGAAGTATTGCGCGCGCACATCAAACTTGCGCGCGAAGTTCGAAAACCGCTTATCATTCACTGTCGTAATGCGTACGATGATTTGGCGCGCATTTTAACCGAAGAGCATGCGGACGAGGTGGGTGGCACTATTCATTTTTTTGCGGGCACATGGGCTGACGCACAAAAGTTTTTAGATCTTGGCTTCGGTCTTTCGTTCACAGGCGTTATCACTTTTGCGCGCGATTATGATGAAACCGTAAAAAACATGCCACTCGATCGCATTATGGTTGAGACTGACGCACCCTATGTCTCTCCCGTACCCTATCGAGGACGACGTAATGAACCTTTGTATGTAGAGGAAATCGCTAAAAAAGTAGCCGAGCTCCGCGGCATCTCTTTTGATGAAGTAGCAAAAGCTACAACCGAAAACGCAAAAAGGATTTTTAAATTGATCTAAAAATAAAAAGAGCCCCAGAATCTGGGGCTATGCGGCGATTGTGGTGACCGAACGAATCTCGGTGAAGAGACGAGCCATTTTGAGCATTTGTGGCGTTGTCAGAGACCCTACAAAACGAAGCTTCCTCCTCGGTATGTTTGGTGCGAATATTCGCACTTGGGTATCGATGTAGAGCTGAAGTACGGATCGAGAGCGCACTGTGTGAGATCCGCTGCGAATTTTCTCCCATTCCTCCTTGCAGACAGCGCACATGCGGTGGCCGTCAGAATCTTCGAGTGGGCCGTTCAGATGGTTACAGGCGGCGCATGGATTTTTCAAGCTGCCTCCTTCCGCAAATACTGTACGGTATTGCGAGAGTGTCGTCAAATATGCTACCAATAATGCGAAGTCCTTTGCGAAAGGAGGGTTCCTCATGCAGGGCTTGCAACTCTTTTTCTGGCGATTGCGAGTTCTCGTACGCGCGGTGGCACTCACGACATATATTGCTTGGTTCCATCATCGGGGTAGAGGTGTGGTGCGCAATCTCACGCGTCATCCTCGGGGTTCCCGGTCATGGAGCGACAAGACCCGTGGTCGCTACATTTGGCGTGTAGCACGGCGTTTCTGGGCGCAACCCATCATTAATTTGGCTCGCGCGCGAATCGAGGTGATTGGCCGCGGGTATCTCGATGATACGGGCATATGCGTAGTTGCCGCGAATCACGAAAGCGCTTTTGATATACCGCTCGCGGTCGGTATCATCGAGGGTGGGCGATTCATCGTGAAGAAGGAGATTGCTCGTCTTCCGGTGTTTGGCAAGGCCGCGCTCCACGGTGGGCAAATTATCGTCGATCGCAGTAACAACGCGCAGGCGGTTGTCGCAATCAAGGCGGGGCTTGTCGTGTGGCCCAACGCACGCCTCGTCATCTTCGTGGAGGGGACGCGCACGCGAACAGGTGAGATGGGCCCCTTCAAAAAGGGCGCGTTTCATATCGCACTCGATACCAAATTGCCGATTGTACCAATGGCGATCTCAAATGCATTCCGCGTACTTCCTCCAAACTCGATTATGCGCGTCACGCCCGACGTACACGTCACGGTCGAATTCGGTAAGCCCATCATCGTTCACGCATCGGACACCGTTTTGTCACTCATGACCGAAACGCGTGCTCAGATCGAGCGTATGCGAGCAAGACATGCTGCGCGCGCCTCACCTTGATGGTGAGGCGCCTTTTTCTTTGCAGAGAAACACTTTTTGGCGTACGATAAGAAAACTAATGAAGAAATATAACCCGCAAGCGCTGGAGAAAAAATGGCAGTCCGTATGGCTCAAAGATCGTATCTACGAGCCTGATTTAGACGGTGCTAAAAAACCTTTTTTCAGTCTTATGATGTTTCCGTATCCGTCAGCGGAAGGCTTACATATTGGTAGTGTACGGACATTTACCGGCGTTGATATTTATAGTCGTTTTAAAAGAATGCAGGGGTACGATGTGTTTCAGCCAATCGGACTTGATGGATTTGGCATCAATGCTGAGAATTACGCGCTGAAAATAAATAAAAATCCCAAAGAACATTCCAAGGTCACTGAAGAGAATTTTTACCGTCAACTCAATGTTATTGGTAATAGCTTTGCGTGGGAAGAAAAGCTCGAGACCTATGGTCCTGAGTATTATCGTTGGACACAATGGCTTTTTATTCAGCTTTTTAAGGCGGGGCTTGCGTACCGCAAAAAAGCCGAGGTCAATTGGTGTCCCAAGTGCGCGACCGTACTTGCAAACGAACAGGTTATCGCGGGAGAGTGTGAACGATGCCAGACAAAAGTTATCAAAAAAGATCTTGAGCAATGGTTTTTTAAGATCACTGATTACGCAGATAGATTGCTCGCAGGCCTCGAAAGCATAGACTGGACAGAAAAAATAAAAATCGCGCAACGCAACTGGATCGGTAAGTCTAAGGGCGCTGAGATTGATTTTGCGCTCGCGGATATTCCCGAGCAGACAGATGGTAAACATAAACTCAAGATATTTACCACGCGGCCCGATACAATTTTTGGTGCGACTTTTTGCGTAGTTTCACCCGAGCTTGCACAAAGCTGGCTTGATGTCGGCTGGCAAGCATCTGACGATGTGCGTGCCTATATCAAAGACGCACTCGCACGGCGTGCCCTTACCGGTAATCGCGCTGGAGAAAAAGAAAAGACTGGTATTTTCTCGGGCATCAATGCGATAAATCCAGCAACCAAAAAAGAAGTTCCCGTGTGGGTTTCCGATTATGTACTCGCAGGATACGGTACGGGCGCGATTATGGCGGTGCCGGCGCATGACGAGCGTGATCGTGAGTTTGCAGGGAAATTTAAGCTTCCTATTAGTAATGCGCCACTTGTAACTTTTGAAGATGGTGTCCAGAGTGCAGGCGGTAACCGTAAGACAAATTTTCGTTTGCGTGATTGGCTTGTATCGCGCCAGCGGTATTGGGGCGCGCCGATTCCGATGATTTGGTGCGATGTGTGTGCCAAATGGATGCCCGAGAAGGATGAAAATTTGCCGGTACTTTTGCCTGATGTCAAAGAGTTTCGCCCGACTGGTACCGACAAATCACCGCTCGCGAACTTCCCCGAGTTTTACGAGACACAGTGTCCTGGGTGCGATGGACCCGCACGCCGCGAGACGGATGTGTGCGATACGTTTTTGGATTCGAGCTGGTATTACCTGCGTTATCTCGATCCAAAAAACGACAAAGAGCCGTGCTCACCCGAGCGCGCACGTCGCTGGTTGCCGGTCACTTCATATATAGGTGGGGCAGAGCATTCTGTATTACATCTTTTGTATGTGCGGTTTGTCTCGATGGCACTTCATGATTTGAAACTTGTTGATTTTGCTAAGGACAAAGGTGGCGAGCCGATGCCGCGTTTTCGCGCGCACGGACTGATTACCAAGGATGGTGCCAAGATGTCAAAATCACGCGGCAATGTGGTGAACCCCGATGAATATTTTTCTGTATACGGCGCAGACGCACTTCGTATGTATCTGGCGTTTATGTCGCCGCTCGAGGAGGGGGGAGATTTTCGTGATACTGGCATCAAAGGTATGATGCGCTTTTTGATTCGTGCATGGGATTACTACATCAATGGAAAACGCGATCCGAGTGCATCGAGCGAGGTGACCGGGCGTTTGGCGCATAAGACGATAAAAAAAGTTACCGAAGATATGGGGGAGTTGCAAAACAATACTGCCATCTCAGCGCTCATGGTTTTATTGACACAAATGGAGAGCGAACCTGATGCGTTTGCCGATTCAGTTTTCTTGTTGATGCTCGCACCGTTTGCACCATTTATCACCGAAGAGATTTTTGCGTTACGCGGATCCAAGGAAACTATTCACAAGGGTCCATGGCCACAATACGATCCGGCAAAAATTGTTGACGACACCTTTCAGCTTGTTATTCAGATAAATGGTAAGGTGCGCGATACGGTCAGTGTAGCGGCGGATATCACCGAGGCGGAGGCCCATGCACTTGCCCTCTCACGCGAAAAGATACAAAGAGCACTCGCGGATAAAGAACCCAAGAGAATAATCTTTGTACCAAAGAAGTTGATTAATTTGGTACAATAGACCTATGCAGATTAAGCGTATGGTTTACTTGCTCTCAGCTTCAGTGCTTGGGTTTTTATTGCAACTTATTACGCACGCGCTCATCGAGATGTGGTATATCAACCTTTTGCTCAATAATTTCGCGCGGTGGAATTTTGGTTTTTCTTGGGATCAACTTTGGCAGATTCACCACGCTCTCTCCACAATGCTTGTGGTCGTCGGTATTGCGGGTGGCTACATGCTCGGTGTTATATGGTGGAGGATTATTTATATCGAGAAGCGGTATTGGTGGCGCAAGCGATGAAAAAAGCATTTATCGACGATACAGATGCTGTAGAGAAAACTGTCGCGGTACTTCGCGAGGGAGGCGTGGTGATCATGCCGACTGACACGGTATACGGTATCGGTTGTGCGTATGATAAACCCTCAGCGCTCGAGCAAATCATCATACTCAAAGGCCGCGACGAGCAAAAACCCATTGCCCTTTTAGTCGCATCACTTGCGATGGCGGCAGAGTATGTTGTGATCGTGCCAAAAATAAAATCAGGTCTTATGGAGCTCTGGCCCGGACCGTTCACCGCCGTGTTTCAAAAGATAACAGGTGGTGGTACCGAGGGCGTGCGCGTACCCAACCATGCGTTTGTCCGCGCAGTCATTGATGCCTATGGCAAGCCGATGTCGGTGACATCAGCAAACAAGTCGGGCCAACCTGCGCAAACACATAGTGCCGCGGTTGCTCGTGATTTTGAAGATAGCGCCGATACAGGTATGCTGATGGTTGACGGGGGAGATTTGCCTGATAGTATAGCGTCAACTGTCGTTGATTTTACCATCACGCCGCCAAAGATTTTACGCACGGGGCCTATATCGCGCGAGCGTCTCCAAGAGATTTTTAAGACAACATTTCAATGAAAGACAAGCAAATAGAAAAACTTATTAAAAACGAGTCAGGGCGCCAAGGAGGCGTTATCAATTTGATCGCGTCTGAAAACGATACTTCAGCTGATGTGCGCGCAGCTCTCGGTAGTATATTCGTCAATAAGTACGCGGAAGGGTATTCTAAAGCTCGCTACTATGGTGGCAACACATATATCGATGCGCTCGAAGATTTGACGAAAGCGCGCGCGCTCAAACTTTTTGGTATCTCAAATAAAACATGGAGTGTAAATGTTCAACCTTATTCGGGGTCTCCCGCAAATCTTGCAGTATATTTTGCGTTGGCGCCGCTTGGTGCCAAGATCATGGGGCTTGAGCTCAATATGGGCGGGCACCTCTCACATGGACACAAGGTCAGTATGACGGGCAAGGTGTGGCAACAGGTTGCCTACGGCGTTGATAAAAAAACCGAAACGCTTGATTATGATGAAATCCGCCGTATTGCCCAACAAGAGAAACCAGTAATGATTGTCGCTGGGTTTACCGCGTATCCACGCGCGATAGATTTCAAAAAGTTTCGCGAGATCGCAGATAGCACGGGCGCGCTCTTGCTCGTCGATATGTCGCATTTTGCAGGGCTCGTTGCTGGTAAGGTATATCCATCGCCGTTTTTCTATGCGGATATTGTGATGACTACCACACACAAGACACTTCGCGGTCCGCGTTCGGCAATCATTTTCTCCAAAAAAGAATTTTCAGAAAAGATTGATAAAGCGGTATTTCCCGGCTTACAAGGTGGCCCGCATGCAAATCAGATTGCAGCTACAGCCGTAGCACTGCAAGAGGCATCAACCCCCGCGTTTAAAAAATACGCGACACAGATTATCAAGAATGCTAAAGCCCTTTCAGATGAGCTCGCAGCGCGAGGTTGGCGTGTTATATCAGGCGGTACTGATACGCATTTGATTCTTGTTGATACACAGAGTCACGGTATTTCAGGAGGGAAGGCGAGTGACATACTCGAACGCGCTGGTATTATCGTAAATAAAAATACGATCCCATTTGATACTCGTTCACCTCGCGATCCATCAGGGATTCGGCTTGGTACGCCTACCGTCACCACGCGTGGCATGCGTGAACCCCAGATGCGCATGATCGCAGGTCTCATTGATGAAGCGCTCAAAGGTGCGCTTGCGCACGCTATCCAAAAAGATGTTGCGCGCCTTGCCAAGCAATTCCCCCAACAGAAATGATTTTTTTAGAGGCAAAACCTATAGTCGAAAAAATAAAGAGCGATATTGTGGCGCGCGTATCGGGTATGTCACCGAAACCCCGCCTCGCTATTGTGATAGTAGGCGAGTCGGCGCCATCAAAAAAATTTGTCGAGTTCAAAGAAGCATTTGCCAAAAGTGTTGGTATCGAAACACAGAGATATGAATTGCCGGCAGATATTTCTACCAACAATTTACGAGAGCGCATGCGTGATATCGTGCACGAGTCACGCAATAGCGGCGTTATTGTACAGTTGCCACTCCCAAAGCACATAGATACGCAGGCGATTCTCAATGCCATTATCCCCGAAAAAGATGTCGATGTGCTCTCGGCACGCGCGGTTGGCAATGTGTCCGTTGGCAAGTCACGCATCATGCCGCCGGTAGCAGGGGCGGTAAAATTATTACTCGAGCACTATGGGGTTGAAGTGTTGGGTAAAAAAATAACTGTAGTGGGCAGAGGTCGCCTCGTAGGTCAGCCAGTAGCTATGTGGGCGATGCGGGCGGGGGCTGTCGTCACGGTGCTTCACGGAGCCGATCAGGTAAATCATGAGATGCTCGGTGATGCTGATATCGTTGTCTCAGGTCTCGGTAGTCCGCGCGTGATTACGGGTGACATAGTGAAAGATACTGTGGCGGTTATCGATGTGGGTACATCAGAAGATGGCGGCCTGCTGGTGGGCGATGTCGATCAAGAATCGGTATCAAAAAAAGCATCACACCTAACACCGCCCGTAGGCGGGGTAGGGCCTCTGACGGTGGCGCTCGTATTTCAAAATCTTCTCACGCTCACAGAATAAAAAAAAGAGGAGGCTTATGCCTCCTGCGAGTCGATCCGTTCGAGGTCAGTCATGAACAGCGCAAGCCGTTCGCTAGAGTCGAGTGTGGCCATGACGAGGGCGCGACCTTCGTTGTCTTGAATACGTCGTACCGTCACCTCGGTCCCACGCAGGTGAACTCTATCGCCGTGTGTGATCGCTCGGGTCAGCTTGCACCGACTACCAGCCTGTACATCACTCATGGCTTTCCCTTTCCCTCAAAAGGAGGTTCTCTCTTTCTACCCTAAATCCAGCTACAGAAAAGCGCAAGCGTTAGCGATAAAACTCCGCGACTAGGATTGCCGCGAGTACTACCAGGAACGCCACTGTTTTTTTCGGGTGGTGGCGCTCTTTTAAGATGATGAGTGAGGCGAAGTATACGATAAGCGGTTGGATTGAGAAAAGAAGTGTAGTGTGTACAACGCCAAGCTGTTGGTAGCTCAGGCCAAATAATATCCATCCACCGACACTCAATGCGCTTGAGAGTACCAGGAGCCCCAACAATTTTGGGGTAATTTTTTTAAATTCACGGCCGTAAAGATACAGAGCGCAAAAGGTCACCACACTGTCTTGTATAAGAAAAAGCGCTACCGGATGCCAAACGGCGAGGAGCACTTTTGCAATTGCAGCTGATACGGGCGCTGCCATAATGCCCCACAAAAGAAATGGCACCGTACGCTTTTGCATGGAGAAATGCCCGCGTTGCCAGTGTGACCAGATAATAGCGAGAGACGCGGCAAGTCCTGCTGCAAAAAGAATAGGATTGCGCTCGTCAGCAAAAAGAATGCTACTCACGACGATGATGGGTATACTGCGAAAGAGATCGACAATTTCAAGATCAGAGAGTTCGTCAGCATCAAGCGCACGGTAGTAAAAAATATTGGTGACGAGCGAAAGTACGATACCGATCGCCATGAGTCCCAAGTAATAGATATCAGTTGATGGGAAAAGTGGTGGGCGAAAGATAAAAAAAGCGCCCAGCATCATCAGCCAGAATATAGGAAACCCGATCCCAATATGCGTGCGGAAACTTACACGGCGCATCGAAAGAATTGTCTTATCAATCACAAACGAAGTGCCTTGCGAGATACTGCCTACAAGAGGAAAGAGAAAATGCATTCTTTTATTATACTGTGTCTGTATTGTACCAAACTCGCACCTATTTCCAAAACAAAGTGAGGTAATGAATTTCGTCACAGAATTCAAATGCGGACTCGGTTTTGCGAAAACTATTTTCTGGGGGAAGGATTTGGCAAAACCTCGGCTGACTTTTGTTTTTACATTTTTCCGCGCGAACTTCTTGCGTTTGCTGATTTGCGCCGGATCAATTGGTAAAATTCATCAAAATCTAATATAATGAGATTACTTATGGTGCGCAAATCAGCAAATAGACTGAGTCCGAAAAAACGCTACTTACAGGTGGCGTTGAATGGCACGCTTGAAGACGCCCACGAGATAATCAACAGTTTACCAAAAAGCGACAGAATTATTGTTGAAGCGGGAACACCGCTTATCAAAAGATATGGTGAGTACGGGATTCGCAAAATTCGTAATTGGTATGAAGCGCACTTGTCAGGGCAAATTTTAGTACCTGTGACTATGGCTAATGTATCGGCGAATTCCGTACTCTCGACATTGTTTCAATCAGCATTTATTGGAACAGCAACCGTTCAAAAATCGACTCCTCAAACCATACAAAAAGATGAAATTTTCCCTTACATAGTTGCCGATTTGAAAACAATGGATAGAGGCGAGACAGAAGTTGAAATAGCCGCACGAGGCGGAGCGAGCGCGGCTATTGCTTTAGGAAGTGCACCAATAGAAACTCTCAATTCATTTGTGGAAAAATGCGAGGAGCACGGACTGGACGCGATGATTGACATGATGAATGTCGAATTTCCTTTGTCAGTTTTGCGTGCGTTAAAAAAAGTTCCTCCCGTCGTTATTATCCACCGAGGTGTAGACGAGGAAAAGTTTAATCGGGAAAAACAAATTCCTTTACACGAAATCCGTCGTATAAAGGGCAACTACAATATTATGATCTCAATCGCGGGAGGTGATACGCTCCGCGAGGTCCAACGGTCATTTTTTAATGACGCAGATATTGTTGTGATTTGGAAATCAGTACTTCAAAAGACGGACGACACTGTCGCCCTCATCGAAGGATTTTTGAAAGAAATCAAATAACAACTGCTTTTATTTCTTGTCCAAATATTTCGAAAGACTTTTTATTCCTTCAAAAAATTCTATTGGCAAAGCAAAGATAACTGTTTTAGATGGATCGGGATTTATTTTCTCTATTGTTTGTAGAGTTCGCATTGAAATACCACCGGGCGTACTGCTTAAAACACCAGCCGCTTGAGCAAGCCGTTCTGACGCTGCGAATTCTCCTTCTGCCTTGATGATAACTGCTCGGCGTTCACGTTCTGCCTCCGCTTGCTTCGCCATTATACGCTTCATGTCCGCCGGAAGTTCTATATCTTGGATTTTAATATCAGTAACTAAAATACCCCAAGACCCTGTTGCCTGAGCAACAATCTTTTGAATTTCTTCAGCATTTTTTTCTCTTTCTGACAAGAGTGAGTCAAGCTCAATACTTCCGATAACATCTCGAAGTGCCGCTTGTGCATATTGGGAAACCGCAAGCGTGTAAT
>ERZ1292623.39-Hain-H51-01um-R1-39-length-138347-cov-22_pt1 | contig 138347 bp, 122 predicted proteins | sample MGYA00564398_ERZ1292623 | MGnify/ENA primary metagenome ERZ1292623 (study PRJEB36523, sample SAMEA6512633) | groundwater metagenome | collected 2019-01-07 | study: AquaDiva: Metagenomics assemblies of 32 groundwater samples
AAGGATATTCTTTTTTTAAATCTTTTATTTTATAGCCTTGAATATGTAATGCCACGACACGAGCAACAGGAATCCTTGTCCCTTTTATAACTGGCATTCCACCTAAGACACCTTTTTTTGTTTCTATTATATCTGGCATTGTAAATTCAATTTATAACAAGCTTGGTTGTTTGTCAAGGGTTGTAAATATTCTGCTTTGAATTTGCTACAATACTTCCATGGATGAGAAGAGGTTTAGAGAGTTAGTTGGGGAAGCGATTGGTTCGCTTCCTTCGGAATTCTTGAAACGACTTAATAACGTTGCAGTTGTTGTAGAAGACTATTCTGCAGTTCAGCAACTTCGAAAGCTTAGGCTTCCTAAATGGGCCCTTGTTTTCGGACTTTATGAGGGAGTTCCACAGACAAAAAGAGGAAGCTATTCGGGAGTGCTACCTGATAAAATAACAATTTTTAAAAACTCAATAGAGAGAGTTGCCAGAAGCGGTGAAGAAATAAAAGCACAAGTCAGAACAACAGTTATTCATGAAATAGGACACCATTTCGGGCTCTCAGATGAAGATTTAAGGCGAAAATAGAGAAAAGTTATTTAGGCTTAGACCCAAGTTTTAGAAGAGACCTGAGTTCTTTAAGTGTTAGTTTCTCCTTTGCGAAGCGAAAAAGATAAATAATTTCAAGTATGCCGATAGTATTTAGCACTAAAATGACAATAAACCAATTCCTTTGGTTGTATTTTGCGCTTTTCCATAAAGCAATTCCTTTCCACAAAATTGACCAAATAAACAGAAAAAAAAGTACAAGGGGTGAGGGTTGTGGGATTTGATTTAAATAATTCACATTTTTACAATACCAGATTACTGTAATCTTTGCAATGGATGCAAAAATTGATAAAATAAATAAGTGAGGATTGGAATTTTTGATCCATATCTAGATTCACTAAGTGGTGGAGAAAAATACGTGTTGGCCATTGCAGAATGCCTAGCTTCTAAACATGAAGTTGTTATTTTTTGGGACACACAACAGGAGCGAGGCATAAAAGAGAAAGCTAAACAAAAACTTGGGATAGATATTTCTTCGGTAGTTTTTGCTCAAAATATTTTTTCAAAAGATGTATCATTTGTATCGCGTATTAACTCTTCAAGAAAATATGACGCAATAATCTACTTAAGCGACGGAAGCATACCTTTTGTGTTATCAAGGCTATATATTCACTTTCAATTTCCTGTTGAATGGGTAAAAAGAAACTATCTAAACAGTCTAAAGCTAAAAAAAATTAGCGCTGTTTTTTGCAACTCTTCTTTTACAAAAGGCTATATCGATAAAAAGTTTAGAATAAATAGTGCAGTTTTGTATCCTCCCATCTATATACCAAGTTTACATAAAGTTAGAAAAGAGAACATAATTTTAAATGTGGGAAGATTCGGATTAAACATAGATGGATCAAACTATAAAAAGCAAGATGTTCTTATTAGGGTGTTTAAGAGTATGGTTGATAATGATTTAAAAAAGTGGACTCTTGTACTGATTGTTGGATTGAGAGAAGAAAATCAAGATAAATTGTTAGAGCTTAAGAAATTATCAAATGGTTATCCAATTCATTTTATAGAGAATCCGTCAAATAATCTTCTTTGGGAATATTATCATAAATCCAAAATTTATTGGCATGCCTCTGGTTTTGGAGAAGATTTAGTAAAATATCCTGAACGAGCAGAACACTTTGGAATATCAACTGTTGAGGCAATGGGATTGGGGTCTGTCCCTATTGTGATAAATGCGGGCGGGCAAAAAGAAATAATAGAAGACACTAAAAGTGGTTTCTTATGGAATACTGTGGATGAACTAATAAGCAATACAGATAGATTGGTACATAATGAGAGATTGTTTAAGCAAATCTCGCAGGAAGCAGTTAGGAGATCAAAAATTTTTAGTGGAAACAGGTTTTGCAGAGAGCTAAACAACATTATTTTTAATTATAAAAATGAAAAAGCTTAATTTTCTGCCCCTTGTTTTATTTTTTTTTATTGTCTTTATTTTTTTTAGGCACCTTTTTCTTCAAGGAAAATTGCCAATTCCTTCGGATACTATTGTTGGTCTTTATCACCCATTTAGAGATTTATATTCAAAAGAATACCCCAATGGCATTCCTTTTAAAAATTTTTTGATTACCGATCCAGTTAGACAACAATTTCCATGGAGAGAGTTGGCTGTTGAGGTTGAGAAAAGATTTGAGCTGCCCCTTTGGAACCCTTATGGTTTCTCGGGAACTCCACTTGTGGCAAATTATCAAACAGCAGCTTTTTACCCACTGAATTTTTTGTTTTTTTTATTTCCGTTTAGTATCTCTTGGAGCATATTAATTGTTTTTGAATCTCTAATGGCTGGAGTATTTTTATATTTCTACCTTAATAGTTTGAGACTTAACAAGTGGGCGAGTTTGGTAGGTGCTATATCTTTTTCTTTTTCTGGTTTTTTTATAGCGTGGATGGAATGGGGAACGATCATACATACTGCAATTTGGTTGCCTTTAATACTTCTCTCTATAGATAAGATATTTGTCTGTTCTAAAAATGATAATTCAAAATTCAAAATTCAAAATTATGTAGTTTGGGCAATAATTCTTGTTTTTTCGTTGACCTCCTCCTTCTTTGCGGGACATCTTCAGACATTTTTTTATCTTTATACTCTTTCGGTTATTTATTGTTTCGCTAAGTGGATACAGTTTGGTCGGAAGAAAAGGATGCTATTTTTATTCATAATTCTTAATTCATTATTCATAATTCTTACTTCTGTTCAGTGGATTACAACTCTTCAGTTTATTCTGTTATCGGCTCGGGATATTGATCAAGTAAGTTTTAATAACCCTGGTTGGTTTATTCCCTGGCAGAATCTTATTCAATTTGTTGCTCCAGATTTTTTTGGAAATCCCTCCACTCTTAATTATTGGGGTATTTGGAACTATGGTGAATTTATTGGGTATGTTGGAATATTGCCTTTAATTATGGCAGTTTTTGTTTTGTTTTTCCGTCGTGATAAAAAAACTTTGTTTTATGGAGTTATATTTTTTATATCTCTTATTTTTTCTTTTCCAACGATTTTTGCTAAGATTCCATATATTTTACAAATCCCGTTTTTATCAACAATCCAACCAACACGCCTTTTGTTTATTATTGACTTTTCTCTTGCTGTTTTAGCGGCATTTGGATTTGATTATTTCTTGCGTCATAAGAAAGCTATTGTTTACCCATTAATTTTTATGATTTTAATTTTTGTTGGCCTTTGGTTTTTTGTTCTTTTTGGGAATCAAATTACAAAAATAACCTTAGCGGAAAATATAATTGTTGCCAAACGAAATCTCGTTTTTCCAACGTTATTACTTGCTATTTCTGGAATTTTACTGTTTATTCTAATGCGTTTTCCAAAAGCCGAGAGACGTTTCGCTATAATGATATATATCATTATAGTGGGAGTAACCATTTTTGATTTGCTGCGATTTGGTTTTAAATTCACGCCGTTTACAAACAAGGAGTATTTGTTTCCAAATACTAAAATTATCTCTTTTCTGCAAAAAAAGCCTGGACAATTTAGAATAATGACAACCGATTCCCGTATTTTTCCTCCAAACTTTTCAACAATATATAAAATACAAAGCGTTGATGGTTACGATCCTTTGTATTTACGAAGATATGGCGAGTTTATTGCAGCATCAGAAAGAAAATCTCCAAGTATCGATCCGCCTTTTGGTTTTAACAGAATAATTACTCCACATAATTATGATTCAAAAATTATTGATTTATTGGGAGTAAAATATATCTTGAGTCTTTCAGACATTGAATCACCTAAGCTGAAAAAAGTTTTTCAGGAAGGGCAAACTAGGGTTTACGAAAACAAAAATTATGCCCCGCGTGTATTTTTTGTTGGGGAAATGAAAGTAGTTAACAATAAAAACGAGGCGATACAAGCAATGTTTGATAAAGATTTTGATTTTAGAAAAATTGCTGTTGTTGAGGATTACCGAGGTGTCAATAGAAACACACATCCGATGTGTGATAGGTGCGAGGCGGAGATTCTTCTATACAGTGAAAATAAAATTGTAATTAATACAAATATAGACAACGATGGATTTTTGGTTTTGACCGATAGCTTTTATCCAACATGGCATGCAACAATAGATGGGAAACAAACAAGAATATTTAGAACAGACTATAATTTTAGAGGCGTATTAGTTCCAAAAGGAGAGCATACGGTGATATTTTATAATACTTTATTAGGATTTATGCACCATGTGTCATCCTGAATTTATTTCAGGATCTTACGAGATGCTGAAACAAGTTCAGCATGGCAGTTTTGCATCATTATGGACATAAGCATTATTATTCCAAACTATAACGGCGAGGAATTGTTAAGGAAAAATTTGCCTAAAGTTTTTGATTCATTGTTGTCGTATAAAGATGGGGGAGTAGAAATTGTAGTTATTGATGATTGCTCAATAGATAATTCTATTAACATATTAGAAAAACTAAAATCAGAATTGGAGTATAAATATCCTCACATAAAATTTAAAATTATTAAGAACGAAAAAAATCTAGGTTTTTCTTCAAATGTTAATAAAGGAGCAAAGAATGCCAACGGAGACATTTTAATTCTTCTAAACACAGATGTTGTCCCTAAGAAAGATTTCTTAAATCCATTACTTTCCCATTTTTCAGATTCCCATGTTTTTGCTGTTGGATGTATGGATAAAAGCATAGAAAACGGAAAAATTGTTTCAAGAGGGAGGGGAATGGGGGTTTGGAATAGAGGATTTCTTATTCATTCGCGTGGAGAAGTTAACAAAACCAATACGCTTTGGGTAAGCGGAGGAAGTGGTGCATTTAGAAAATCGATATGGGAGAAACTGGATGGCTTTGATGAGTTATATAACCCTTTTTATTGGGAGGATATTGATCTATCTTATAGAGCAGTTAAATCGGGCTACCAAGTTCTGTTTGAACCAAAAAGCGTTGTCATACATCAGCATGAGAAGGGTGCAATAAAGAAATCATATTCAAATTCTCAAATAAAAACCATTGCATATAGGAATCAATTCATTTTTGTTTGGAAAAATACTACCGATCTTGATTTGAAGTTTTTACATCTTTTATGGCTCCCATATCATTTTTTCAAAACAGTGCTTAGGAAAGACATACCATTCTTTAAAGGCTTCTTTTGCGCCCTTATAAGATTGTCAGAAATTATTGCTTTTAGATTAAAAGCGAAAAAGTATTATGTGAAAACAGATAAGGAAATTGTCAGTCAATTATCGGGATGATTAAAATGGTTATAATTACATATCTGAAATTAATAAATAACTATAACAGAAATTCATTTTTAGATTATCTATCGTATATTTTTTGTTTTCTATTTATTATTTCTGGATCTATTGTTTCGGTTGTAAGATACTGGCAGTATGAAGTATTTTATTATGATTTTGGCATTTTTGATCAAGCAATTTGGAACGTGTCGCGTTTAAAAGCGCCTATTATTGATCATCTTGCAGTTGGAGGAAAATGGATTTTTGCAGACCATTTTAATCCAAGTATTTTTTTGCTTTCCCCACTCTATTGGCTTACAGAAAGAAGTGAAATATTATTGGTTGCCCAATCACTGATTGTTGGATTAAGCGGGCTAATACTTTATAAAATAGGCTTAGAGATTACAAAAAATAGGATTGTTTCCCTGAGCGTTTTGTCATGCTATTTATTATTTGTTGGAACGCAAAATGCAGTTATTACAGATTTCCATGAAGCAACAATATCGACTCTTCCTTTTTTACTTACCTTTTGGGCTGCAATTAGAAATAAGCCGTTATGGTATTTTATATTTCTTATAATTACCCTTGGGTTTAAAGAAAGTAATTTTTTATTAGGAATCGGTATTGGTATAGCTCTTTTTTTTATCAAAAAAGATTGGTTTAAAATCTCAATTATTACCCTACTTATTTCTTCTTTGTGGGGATTTTTAAGTATAAAACTTATAATACCATACTTTTCAGGAGGTATATATCAATATTCCACAGAATTTCCCAACAGAATCTCACAATTATTTTTTTTATTTGATGCGGAAGTAAAAAGAAGAACGATTTTTTTTAGTTTCTTAAGTTTTGGATTCCTTTCTCTTCTTTCACCTGCATTTTATTTTTTGATCCTTCAAGATTTATTTGTTAGATTTTATCCAATTGCAACAACCCGATGGGATTTAGGACTACACTATAGTATCCAGTTAGCGGCAATTTTTGGCACATCAGCATTATATGGCTATAGATTTATTACAAAGTACATTAAATTTAAAAATATAGATATTATTATTAGCTTAGCACTTTTTATAAACATAATTTTCCTGCATAGATTCATTCTGCATGGTCCTTTTGGTCTTTCGTATAACGGATCGTTTTATAAGCATACAAGCGATTTTAGTTTTTTGGACGAACTTATAAAAAAAATTCCAAAAAACGCATCAATCATGACACAGAATAATTTGGCGGTAAGATTTGATCACCAAAAAGTATGGATATTAAGACCAAACTATAGTAGCTATAAGCCTAATTATATTTTGATAGATAATAGAAAAGGCCAAAGTCCAAATAATTTTTTTGGATCACAAAATGTAGAAACGATAATAGCAAGTCTTTTACGCGATTCGGATTATAAGTTAGTTTATAGTACGGGAGAGCAATATGTTTTTAAAGAAATAAACCTGAAATAGCTAGAATTTCTATGAAATTATCTATTATTATCCCTGTTTTTAACGAAGAAAAAACAGTTGCTAAAATAGTTAAAAAAGTATCTCAAGTAGAAATTCCAGGTACTACAAAAGAGATTATTGTTGTTGATGATGGATCAACCGATGCGACAGCATCGGTAATTTCCAATTTCCAATTTCCAATTTCCAATTTCAAAAAGATTAGACATAAGAAAAATAAGGGTAAAGGAGCGGCGGTTAAAACAGGAATTGAAAACTCAACAGGCGACTATATTGTTGTTCAGGATGCGGATTTGGAGTACAATCCAAAATACATAGAAAAACTCGTAAGACCTGTTTTGGAGGGAAAAAGCAAGGTTGTTTATGGTACTCGTCTTAAGCGTTTACCAAGTTTTTCTAAAGATGAAAGGACTCCTCGTTTTTTGCTTCATTATATTGGCAATAAGTTTTTAAGTCTTATCACAAGCCTTTTGTACGGGCAATGGATTACAGATATGGAGACTTGCTATAAAGTATTTCCGAAGATTGCTGTTGAGAATATTATTCTCAAGTCAAAAAGATTTGATTTTGAACCAGAGATTACCGCAAAGTTATTAAAAAAAGGATACAAGATACACGAGATTCCAATAACGACAAATCCGAGAGGTTATAATGAAGGCAAGAAACTGAATACATTTAAAGATGGAACAATTGCCCTTTTTACATTACTAAAATTTCGATTTATAGATTGATCATGCATCTTAAAAAAATACCTCGTTATCTAGTTATCTTATACACAATTGTATTCATTCTCTCTGTTATTTTTGCAATTTTTGGTTTATCAAAACAACTTACTTTCGGATTTGATCAGGCAAGAGATGCCTACGAAGCATACGCTATTTGGCATAATCATGATTTTAAGATACTTGGACCGTCTTCAGATCTTCCAGGGGTACATCACGGTGTATTATGGTACTACCTTCTAGTCCTGCCTTATGTAATAGGATCTGGAAACCCGGCAGTTGTTGCTGCTATTTTTTTTATTCTTTCATTTCTTACAATACCTCTATGCGTTTATTTTACATATAAACTCTTTCATAATTTCCACGTTGCTTTGTTGGCATCTGTGTTATACGCTTCATCTCCTCTTTTTCAAACATTTACTCGATGGTTAGCAAATCCTCTTATCGTACTATATATTGTTCCTTTTTTATTGTTTTTTTTGTGGAGGTATATTGATAGACAGAAAAAGACAAGCTTAATGGGTCTTTTTTTTGGGCTTCTTATACAGGCAGATTTTGCATTTGGTCTGTTCTTGATTACTTTACCTGTATACTGGTTTATTTACAAAATAAAGTCTAAATTACAGGATTTTGTATTTTTTGGCACAGGTTTTTTACTGGGAATAAGTACATACATACTTGCCGAGATACGATTTAATGGGAAAGGTATTTTAGCAATGATACATTTTTTTAACTCCAGCTTGTCTTCACCTAGATCTCCAATCGAAACGATTTTATTAATTGTTGAAAGAGTTAACGAGCTTTTATCGATAAGTATCCTGCCATTTTCTTACGCAATACTTTTTTTTATTGTCATGGTTGGCACATTTCTTTTAAAAGGTTCTAAAAATAAGCATGATAAAAATGCAATAATTTTCCTGGTGGTGTGGTTAAGTACATTTGTTCTATTCTATCTGTTTAAGTCTGGCTTTTTACACAGCGGGTTTATGTTCGGTCCATTTCTTTTGCCAATAACAATAATTGGCAGTTATTTATTAGTGAGTACTGTTACAAATTTTAAACTCCTCGCTGTTCTATTGGTATGCATCTTTTTGGGTCAATTCTATACTTCATATTTGTGGCTTAAAACAGAATATAGTCCTTTGTCGGTACAGTATGGTATAAGTCTTAATCTTGAAAAAGAAATAGTTAATTATACTTATGAGCAATCATTTGGCGAACGGTTTATAATAATAACAATAACAAACCCATTACACATAAATACTCTGTGGGCTTATCTTTATGAGATTTATGGAGAAAAGAAATATGGGTATCTTCCTTACCATGGCGGAAAAGATCAAAAAGGTTATTTAGGTAATCTTTCTCATCAGCCATTTGGAACAAAATATCGGTACATTATTATTGAGCCAACAACAGGAATCCCTGATTATTTTATACAGCAAATAATACTGGAGGAGAATAAAACGTCAGATATTATAGAAGAAAAGAAGTTTGGCCAATTTCTTGTGCAAAAACGAATGTTTAGGAAAAATAAGCATAATATAGAATGAATATTCTACAATCTTTCTTAGAAATTATATTTTTTATCATTGCTATTGTTATCTGTTTTTATCTTCCAGGAAAATTTCTGTTGGTAAAGTTAAGACTTCGCTTGAATTCCCCAGGAGATTTATTCCCTCCTTTTATTATAGGCATAATGTTGTTTACGTTAATTTCCTATATTTTTTCTTGGTTAAAATTAGAGATTATAATTTTACCTTTACTTCTAGTGACTGACATTTTTGTTATTAAGAGTAAGAAATGGTTTCCACACAGCATAGAAAAGCGCCATCTAATTCCTATTTTTATTGTATTTATTTTGGCATTTATTTTTAGTCTTAGCATGCTAACGTCTGGTATCTATGGTGATACGATTAAATATGGAAGGGATGATTTATGGCATCTTGCATTAATCAATGAACTAAAAGCCAATTTCCCTCCTGATAACCCTGGATTTGCCGGAGTTCCGTTAAGAGGCTACCACTTTTTTTATAATTTTATACTGGCTAAGATTAGTAATATTTTTTCCGTTTCTCCTCTTTCATTGTATTTTCACTTCTTTCCATTATTCATAGCTATTTTATGGGGGTTGGGTGTGTACGAGCTTATGTATACATGGAGCAAGAAAATATCAATTGCTCTTTGGGCTGTTTTTTTGACAATGTTTGGGGGCAGCTTTGCTTTTATCTTATTCTTGCGAGGTCATGGTGGTTTAAGTTTGGATAGTGCGTTTGGAATACAACAACCAGCAACTGCGCTTATTAATCCACCCTTTGCAATATCGATTATTATTGTTATTTCTGCACTTTTTATAATGCATCAATATATAGAATCCAAAAAGAGTGCTTGGCTTGTTCCTTTGTCTATATTTATTGGTTTAGCAACAATGTTTAAGGTTTATGCTGGTATTATTCTTGTTGGTGGCTTTATTTTGTTTAGTGCTATTGAGGTTATTCATAAAAGGAACTACTTAATACTCGTATCGCTATTTGTTTCAGGAATTTTCTTCGTTGTCACATACGGAATCTTTAGGGATCCGTCATCTACTCTTATTTTTGCGCCTCTTTGGGCACCTCACAGCGTGCTTACAGATAATATGCCATGGTACGGATATGCAGAAAAAATGTATACATACACAAAGCTTTCTGTCATAAAGGGAATAGTGGAGACGGAATTATACGCTTTATATGTATTTTTGTTTGGCAATTTAGGTACAAGATTAATAGGATTGTTATTATTGCCAGTACTTATTTTAAAAGAACATAAAACTCCTTCCTTTTTTGCTCTTACTGTTTTAATAATGACTTTGATTTCTATTTTGACACCATTGTTTTTTATTCAATCTGGAAAAGTGTTTGAAATTATACAGATGGCGTGGTATTTTTTGTTTTTTATTTCTTTGTTTGCCGCATTTGGATTTCATGCGTTGTTTAATTTTGGCTATAGTAAGATATTAAAAATCGTTTTATTTGCCATAGTTTTAATACTAACATTGCCATCAGCTTATGAGAACTACAAAGGTTACTTTGCTTACTTTCGTTCTCAAGGCGCTCAATTATCGGATCCTTACTTCAAAGCAATGCAATTTTTAAGTTCAGAAAGAAACTATAAGGATACTGTTTTAGAAATTCCCGATAAAAATATCTCTGCAACGAAAAGAGACCTAATGAGTTGGTACGGGTGGTCGTCGCCGGCAATTGTGGCGTTTGGGAACAAAAGAGGTTATTTAAATAATGAATATATTGATTTTGCAGGGGTAGATATTGCCCCCAGAATTGACTTTGTCCGCAAAATTATTTTACTTAATAAGATGTTCACAAGTAATGCTTTGGAATATACAGACCTTCAAAAAGAAGTAAAGCGGGGACTAAAAGAATATAAAATTTCATTTATTTATAGTCCTTATCCCTTATCAGCTCTTGATGCTATAAGCAACGTTGATAAGGTATTTGAGAATCAAGTTGCTACAATATATAAAGTGGATGTTAAATAATGCGCATTTTGTTTCTTTTTAAAAAAATGAATGCCAATATTGCGATAACTGATAATATGGAGACGGTAGAGCCAATCTTAAAAGAAATTGGTTCATATTTGAATGTTACTTCGTGATTTCCCTTAGGTAAATATATGCTTCTAAACGTATAGTCTGCGCGATAGATTTTGGTTTCTTTATTGTCGACATATGCTTTCCACCCTGGATAATAGTTGTCAGAAAGAAAAAGCATTTGTGGCATGTTAGTTTTTGTTATTATTTCAATTTTCTGAGGTTCATATTGGGTAATTTTTACTAATGAATCAGGAGAGACTTCTTGTAAGTCAATCATGTTTTGTGGAAACAAAAATAACTCAGAGGGTTTTTCTTCTAAAACAATATTTGATGAAAGATCAAAATTCGCGTCAAACAGCAAGTCTGCAATTTTTTGGGGATTATTTTGAATGTGTATTCTGCTTGTTAAAAAAGCTCTGGGAAACGCTTTGGAATATTCAATGCCAGTCCAATTATTATGTTGCCAAACGGGATGAAAAAGATTTCGAGGAAATTTATTTGCACCACTATTTTTTGGATTATGATCATCAAAGTAAAGTATATATTTTATTCCAAGAAGTGAAAGTAAACGAATTTTTCTATTATCCTCAAAGGGATTCTCTTTATCTCCTAACTCTGATAGTCTTGCCTCAACTCGAGGTATGTCGTTTGCGATCTTTCCGTTATTTTTAACAGCAAAGATAAGCTCTCCGTATCGTCTTGGGAAAACTGGATTTACTCCTTCGGCAGAGTAAATCCGGCCATATGTTGATATGTTTTCTTGCATGGGTTGACGCAGGGAGAGAAATCTGTCTAAAGAATTTCTTGATTGTAAAAAAGAGATTACAGGGTTTTTTGGATAGAGAAATTGAGGGTCGCCAATTACGATATATTTATTAAGAAAATAAAATTGTCCGAATAGCGTCAGAATAATAATTACGATGAAAGACAGATTGGTTATCTTTTTGGTTCGTAAAAAAATAAAGAGAAAAGAAAGCATAATAAAGGGCAAGACGAGGTTTTTTAGAAGGACAAGAATATTCATTTTTGTTGGAGAGGATCCATGTCTAATTACATAATTATTCAAGTCTCTAAAAAATGTAGCATGGCTATAGTTCAATAACAGAAATCCGTAGAGAGCGATCAATAATAGAGTTATGACTAAAACAAAAATAATTAACAGCATAAGCCTTAGGTCTTTTTCTCTTTTTTGTTTTATTAGTGTAGATATGCCAAATGCGGAAAGTGTGGCAACTGAAAAAGTTGTTAGAAAAAGAATTCTACTTGGTAAGAATGTCGGAAGTAAAGGAAGTGGAAGTTGAAAAAACCATCTTGTAAACGGTGAATCGAGCGTTAGAAAAAAAGATAGAAGGAGAGCTCCAATAAAAAAACGGATAACAGGATTTATTTTTGCTTTAATGCCTGCATATATGGCAAAGACAGATGGAATAAGTCCCGCATAAAGTATAGTTTCTCGATAGAATCCACGGCCAAAAAAATTATATGCTCCTGGATTGCCAAAGATATCTGGTACAAAAGCATTAAACAAATGCGTGACGGGAAGAAGGTAGCCTTCAAATAAATACCAAACCGACGATGTACTCCTTGGAGATTCTAAAAAAGCTTCTATAGATGGGAGCAATTGTATAGCAGATAGGCAAAGAGAGAAAACATAGATGCCAATAATTTTAATTAAATAGGTTGGAGGAAGAGATAGACTTCTAATTCGAAAAATACTATAGAAGAAGGAAAATATGAATATATAAAAAGTTACTTGGAAGAATCCGGCAAGAAAAGAACATGTAAGGGCAATAATTGCTACAAGATAGTAGAGGTTTTTTTTGGTATTGAGATATCCTTCAATGCCAAAAAGGCAAAGCGGAAGCCATAAGGCGGCTTGACCGACAACGACATTTTCTTGGCTCCATATAATCATGAATCCAGAAAATCCGAAAGCTATTGCGCCAAGCCAAACAGCAGGTCTTGCCAAGCGAAAAAGGCTTAAAAAAAGGTACATAAAAAATGTTGCCATAATTGGCTGAATAAATAGAAGAAGTTGCCATGCATAAGTTTGTGGCAGGAAAAAATAAAGAATGTTTAGTGGATAAAATATGGCAGACTGAAAATCTGCAAGAAAAGGAGTGCCTGCAAAAACATAAGGATTCCAAAGTGGAATGATTTTTTTTGCCAGCATCTCGTTTGTAAATGTTCTTTCTGGGTAAAATATTCGGATCTGATCATCTCCTATTGGCTTATGGGGTATACCGGCTTCCCAGCCTGGAAATTTCTCTGTTTTCCAAGGAGAATAAAATTGAGCAAGGAAATTTGATGGAAAAAGAATTTTTCCGTTGAAAACGACCTGTCTATATATGATTAGTATGCCAATAGCTATAGAGAGCAATATAAAAAAATCTGTATAATGCCAATTGCGCTTCATAGCTTAAGATTATTCTAGAAAAGAATCTTCGATAAAAGCTGCATAACTTATTTTAGTATTATATACTACGAGTAGTCATGAACGTAACGAAACCAAAAATTATACTGGTAGTAATTATTATAATAGCTGCTTTTCTGCGTTTTTATCAATTAGGTAATAATCCTTCTTCTCTTACTTGGGATGAGGCGGCATGGGGATATAATGCTTATTCTTTAGGGATTGATGGAAAAGATGAGTTTGGTAGATTTTTGCCTCTTGATTATTTAGAGTCCTTTGGCGATTTTAAGCCCCCCTTGTATGCATATTTAGATATTATTCCTATCAAAATTTTTGGTTTAAATGAGTTTGCTACTAGATTTCCTTCGGCATTCTTTGGAGTATTGACAGTTTTGGTAACTTATTTTTTGGTAAGGAGAATATTTTCTTTTTCTCGAAATTCACCCCCGAGGAGTCGCTTTGCAACATCTCGGGGGTGGCCGAATGGGCTCCCCCGAGGTGAAAGTGTTGCGTTATTGTCTGCTTTTTTACTGGTTATTTCTCCTTGGCATATTAATTTATCTCGAGCTGCGTTTGAGGCTAATGTTGCATCTTTCTTTATTGTTGCTGGAGTGTGGTTATTTCTAGCCGCAATTCAAAATAAGAAATGGCTTCTTTTGCTTTCTGTTTCTTCTTTCGTTCTTTCTATATACACATTTAATACGGCAAGAATAGTATCTCCAATTCTTTTTATACTTTTATCGCTAATCTTTTGGAAAGCCTTATGGAGAATCAAATACCAAGTCGTGGGAGCAACAATTGTTGGAATAGTTTTAATCCTTCCAATTGCGAGATTTTTGGTTTCGCCTCAAGCAAGTCTTAGGTTTAAAGAAGTTAATATATTTTCAGATATCGAAGTTATTGAAAGGACAAATCAAGAAATTGAAAATGACAAAAATATTATGTGGTCTCGCATACTTCATAATCGTAGGTTTGCATACGCAGTTGAATATATTAAGCACTACCTTGATAACGTAAGCCCTTCTTTTTTATTCCTCAAAGGAGATGGTAATCCAAAATTTTCTACCCAGGATGTAGGACAAATGTATTTATGGGAGTTGCCATTTTTTATAGGTGGGATTTTATTGCTTTTTAGAAGAAGAGAAGGTAATTGGTGGATTGTTCCGTTATGGTTACTGATTGGCATCGTTCCGGCGGCAACTGCACGCGAGACTCCGCATGCTTTACGTATTGAGACAACATTGCCAACTTTTCAAATTATCGTTGCTTATGGCATCTATCAAGCAGTATCAAGTATTAAGTATTATGTATTAAGTAAAAACAAAAGATACGTTATACTTAGCTCTTTTATCTTACTACTTTTTGTGAATTTTCTATATTACATACATGGATATTATGCTCACTACCCTCGTGAGTATTCAGGAGAATGGCAGTATGGCTATAAAGAATCAATAGAATATGTCAAGATGGTTCAGGATAAATACGATCAGATACGAATCACTTCAGCAATGGGTAGACCATATGTCTATTACGCATTTTTTACTAAGACTTTTCCTGAATCCTTTAGAAAAACTGCGATTGTTAAACGAGACGCATTTGGATTTGTTACGGTTTCAGGATTTTTAAAATATCGTTTTGCTGACAATCTAAACTTCATTAAGGAAAAGACAAAAAAGGCACTGTACATAGATATTCCAGGAAGAGTTCACCCAAAAGGAGATATATTAAAAAGATTTTATTTGTTAAATGGGGCAGAGGTGCTTGTTGCTTATAGACTCTAAAATGAAAAGAAAAATTGTGTATCCTGTTTTGTTCGTAATTATTGTTATAGCTTCGGTATTAAGACTGTGGAAGTTAGGAGATGTGCCAATTTCCCCTAACTGGGACGAAGTTGCTCTTGGGTACAACGCATATTCTATTATGCAGACGGGCAGAGATGAATATGGCGAATTTTTGCCAATTATTTTACGATCATTCGATGACTATAAGCCTGCCTTATATGCTTATTTTGCAATACCATTTATTAAGCTATTTGGCTTAACTGTTTTTGCTGTTAGGTTGCCCTCTGCTATTTTTGGGATATTAACAGTTCTAGCTACTTATTTTTTGGTTAAAGAAATATTTGGGATAAACCACAAATTCAAAATCACAAATTCCAAACAAATTCAAAATTCTCCGCCAAAGGCGGATCAACCTCTGGCTAAAAATGATCAAAATTCAAAATGTGCATTGGAAAATGGAAAATGGAAAATGGAAAATACGATTCCTTTACTTTCTACATTCTTACTTGCTATTTTTCCATGGCATGTTCAGTTTTCAAGGATTGCCTTTGAATCCAATGTTGGACTTGCTTTTAATATATTTGCTGTGTTGTTTTTTCTGTGGGGATTACGACGTCCATGGCTTCTATTGCTATCTGCGCTAACTATGGGTATAAATTTATATGTTTATCAAAGCGAGAAAGTTTTTACTCCGTTACTGCTTCTTACTTTAATTATAATTTTTAGAAAATCACTTTTTTTGCTCCCAAAAAAATATATAGTAATGGCTGGAGCCTTAGGTCTTATTATCTCTTTGCCAATAATTCATTATACATTTACTAACAGAGAGGCATTATCTAGAGCTCAAGATGTAAGCATACTTGCCAATACAACGCCACTTCTTGAAGAAAATGTCCAAAGACTTGTTAGAGATAAAGAAAAACAGGACTATCTTGGTCTTATTTTAGACAACAGACGAGTCACGTATCTAAAAAACATTGCTTCAGGATATTTGTCTCATTTTGATCTCAACTGGCTGTTTATAAAAGGAGATATAGCACGTCATCATGCTCCAAACATGGGGATTTTGTATCTCTGGGAATTACCATTTTTAATGATTGGAATATATAAGCTATTGTTCGGTTCGTCAGTTGACGGATTTACTAAAAAAATAAAAGCGTTTATATTCATCTGGTTTTTAATAGCTCCCATTCCTGCTTCTGTAACCAGTGATGTGCCTCATGCTGTACGTACTTTAAACTTTCTGCCGACTTTTCAGATATTTATATCAATAGGGTTAATAACAGCTATAGGGTTGGTATCAAGTATTAAGTATCAAGTATTAAGTATAAGGATAAAATATATATCCTTTGTTTTTTTCTTTTTCTTTTTTGCCTTTAATTTCTCATATTATGTTAATCAATACTTTGTTCAGCAGAATTATTTTCATGCTCAATACTGGCAATATGGATATAAGGAAATTGTTGAATATCTTATGCCTATTCACAATAAATATAATAAAATAATAGTTTCCAATACGCAACCTTTAGATCAGTCCTATATATTTTTCCTATTCTACTCAAAATATGATCCAGTAAAGTATTTAGCAACAGGCGGAACTAGATCAGGTATTCAAGAGGAAGACGGAAATAAATTTTTAAATTTTGAATTTAGGAAATTCAATTATTATGAAGAAAAAGGGCATAATATTCTTTTGGTTGGAAGCGGGTCAGACTTTAAAGAAATCTTTAAAACTATAAAAAGAGTTGATTATCCAAATGGGGAAGTAGCTATTAGAGTTGTTGAGAAAGATTGATATGAATAGAAGCCTAATACTATTTATTCTTATTTTTGTCTTATTAGTGCTTCTAAGATTTTACGACCTTGATACAAGAACTCCGTTTGGATTTGATCAGGTAAACAATGCGTGGGCTGCAAAAAATATTATTGTAAACCACGAATTCCCCATTCTCGGATTTCAAGCAAAGGTCAATAGTGGAATATATATTGGACCTTACTATTATTATCTTATTGCAATTGTTTATTTTTTAACAAATCTAAATCCAATAGCTTCTGGAGTTATAGCTGGTATAACAAGTATATTTACATTTTTTACCCTTTTTTATATCTCAAAGAAATTGTTCTTTGTAAATGCGGCGCTTATTGCAGTTTTTTTAAATAGCGTATCGTTTTTTGCGATAAATTTTGATAGAGTGCAGGGTGCAGTTAATTTTATTCCATCGATAGCGCTCACTATTTTTTTTAGTCTTTATAAAATAATAACAGGAAATCCAAAATTTATTCTATTGTTAGCGTTTGCATTTGGTTTTTCTCTTCATATACACGTTACAGCTATTTACTTCCCAATTATCATATTACTTTGTTTGCCTTTTTTTCCAAGGACAAAAGAAATGCTTAAATATATATTTCTAAGTATTCCTATATTTTTGTTTTTTCTTTTTCCAATGGTTATTGCATTTTTACAAAATGCAGGGCATGCTTCAGATGCTATTAATTATGGCAATACATACTTCCATGGCTTTCATCTAAAAAGAGTAATGCAACTAACAAATGATGCATTTATTCAATTTGAACCCTATTTCAATTATTCAAATATCATTAAGTATTTAAAGTTTATTCTGATTCCCTTATTTATACTTATGTATCTTTATAAAAATATATCCAAAGATAAATTACTATTTTGTTATTTAGTCTTACTTTGGTTTATGATACCTTGGTTAGTGCTTTCTGCTTACAGTGGGGAAATAAGTGATTATTATTATTCTGCGAATAGGTTTATTGCGTTGTTGATCATAGCTTATTTAGTATCAAAAACATTTCAATTTAGAAATATTGCAACAAAAGTGACAATAATAAGTCTTTTAATTTTTTATATGGCATTTAATTTACAAAAATTTTTCTTGTCAAGAGTTGTTGATAATTTGAAGGACAAAGCAGATTCTGTTCAGCGAGCAATCAAAGAGGAAAGAGAAGTTGGATTTTATGAAGGAGCTCCTGAACCATATTTATACTATTATTATATGAGAAAAAAAGGAAAAGAAGTCTATTAAATAACAAACATGAAATATAACATATTCTATAAAACAATAGATTTTAAGTTTATTGCCTACATACTACTTTTTGTTGCACTTGCCAGTGGTGTAATTTTGAGGTCGGTAGAGGTTGTGAATGGAAATTTTCTTTTTGGATTTGATCAGGGAAGAGATTATCTTGCGGTAAAAAATATTGTCGTAGATCACAAGTTAACTCTCATTGGATCAGAAATAGGAGCTGGTGTTGCTGGATTTAGCGGTATTTTCCATGGACCTTTTTATTATTATTTACTAGCATTGCCCTTCATAATTTTTAAGGGAAATCCTTATGGAGGAATGATATTAATGTTTGTATTAGGAATTGCAACGATTCTCCTTTGTTATATCATTGGAAGGAGGCTCTTTGGGACAAAAGTTGGATTGTTGGTAGCCGCCATAGTTGCTGTCTCTCCGCCTTTTATTGCATATTCAAGGTTTGTTTGGAACTCTAACCCTTCGCCATTATTTATTTTGCTTGCTTTTTATTTCGTATTCCTCTTTACTAAAGAAGGAAAAACGAAATACCTTTTTTGGGCTTCCTTTTTCTCAAGTTTTGTATATAATTTTCAATTGGCCATGGCAATTCCTCTGTCTATAGCTCTTATTATATATTGCGTATTAGTAGTTAGCCTTAAACAAATTAAGCAGTATGCAGTATTGTTTCTAGGAACAATACTTGCTTTTTCACCTATGTTGTTGTTCGAAATTCGTCATGGATTTCAAGCGATAAAAGGACTATTAATTTATATGTTTAATCATCCAGAAACTGCAACGACGCAAACATTTTGGGTATTGCTTTTACGTGATCATCTGTTGATGTTCTTTGATAATTTTTTGTCTACATTTCCTTCGCAAACCATTAGTTCCTCAATAGCAGTTATTACGATTCTTCCTGTGGTTTTTTATTTTGTCCTGAAAGAGAAGGATAAACAAAGAAAGAAATTTATTTTGTATCTTTTGATTCTCATGCCCGTTACATTTATTGTTTTAGGATTCTTGAGAAACTTTGTATACAATTATTATCTCATTCATCTTAATCTTGCCTACATATTTTTAGTCGTTTTTGCCATTGTGTCTACTTTCAAAGCACGACATAAGATAGTAAATGGCATAGTTATAGGATATGTAGCAATATTGTTGTTTTCTGGGATCTTTTCTAATATTCGAACGTTTTATTACGATATTACCGACTATGGCGGAACCCATAAAATTAGAGGAAAGCTCGATGCGATAGATCATGTCTATAAAAACGCTGATGGAAAACGATTTGGGCTACTGGTATTTAGTCCCCCTATATATATCTACCCCTATGATTATCTTATTTCTTGGTATGGAAAGAAAAAATATGGATATGTTCCACATCAGGAGAAAAAAGGACTTGTGTATCTTTTGATTGAAAAAGACACATCAAAACCATGGAGCTATCAGGGTTGGCTCGAAACAGTAATAAAAGGAGGCGATGTTATAAATACAGAACAACTTACAAATGGTTTTATTATAGAGAAACGTTTATTTAAAGAATAAATCCAGCACCGAATCGGTGCTGGATAAAGCGCAATCCAAATCTATGAAAAAATTGTTTATTTTTTTTGGGTTATTGATTATATTAGCAATTGGTTCTTGGCTTAGGTTAAGCGGAATTATAAGTAATTCTTTTGCATTTACTTACGATGTAGGGCGAGATATGCTTGCTGTTGAAAATATAGTGGTTAATCATAAAATTACTCTTATTGGGCAAACAACAGGAGTAGAGGGTATTTTCTATGGGCCTTGGTGGTACTTTATATTAAGTATTCCATTTTTTATCTTTTCCGGTAACCCGCAGGGAATTGCATTTTTTATGGCGTTTATTGGAATTATCACTATTTTCCTGAGTTACATTGTTGGGGAAAAGATAGGTGGAGTTTTTTTAGGAATAATTTTTTCTGCTTTTATTAGCATTTCTTCTATAATGGTTTTGTCTTCTTCCCAAATATGGAACCCAAATCCAATACCCTTTTTTGTCTTACTTGTCTTTCTGATGCTTTATATGCTCTCTTTTGACAGTAAACCCCGCACCCACGGGGTGCGGGGTAAACCTAAAACTTCTAAAGCAAAATATCTTTTCCTACTTGGTTTGCTCTTGGGCATTACCATAGATATGGAAATAGTATTTGGAATTCTGCTTTTTTTGGGTACTTGCATATCTTTAATTCTTATTTTTAGAAAAAGATTGAGAATAAAAGAAGTACCTTTTTTTGCCTTAGGATTATTATTTATTTTTTCTCCACGGATTATTTTTGAGGTTCGGCATGATTTTTTGATGACCAAGACATTTATTAACGCTTTTAGCAATGGATTCATGTCGCCTAAGCACTTTTCTATTTTTGACGCACTTTTTAGCAAACTAGGCTCTTTATTTAACGTATGGAATGCTACATTAGCAGGACAAAACAGCACAGTTGGTTTTATTTTGATAGCCTTCGTTTCTTTATGCTTGCTATTTTTCTATAAAAAGATAGAGGATACACAGAAACAATTTATGCAGACTATTTTTATTGTAATTGTAATTTTTTTAATAGGCTTTATTTTTTTAAATCAGGCTATTTGGCCTCATTATCTTGTTGGTATTCCAGTTTTTTATATTCTTCTTGTAAGCTTAATCATTAATACAACAAAGATTGTCTTAAAAAAATCTTGGGTTATTTTCTTTATATTGCTTGTTTTATTTTGGATTAATCTAAACCCTATGCAGGTTTTAGACAATATTAGGAAGCCTATATGGGAGGGAAATGCCGCAGTATATCGTAATCAAGTTGCTGTTATTGATTATGTTTTTAATGATGCAAAAGGCAAAGATTTTAAATACATTGTTTATACCCCAGCCGTACATGATTATACTTACAGGTACTTGTTTTCTTGGTATGGAAAGAAAAAATATAGCTACATCCCTGGCCAAAAAAACACTGGATTATTTTATGTAATACTGGAGCCTGACTATGATTTGCCGTTTCGATTAAAAGATTGGTTAAACGATAGAGAGGACGATGGAACAATACAAAAAGAAAAGATAGTAAAAGGAGGGATAACAGTTCAGACAAGGATATTGAACATTGAATAAATGAAAAAAATATTTAATAAATTTATAAAAAAGAAGAATTTTACATTTTTCCTATTGGCTATTGTAATTTTGGGGTCTATTCCGCGATCAATAGAGATAATTAGTGGAAATTTTCTTTTTGGGTATGATCAGGGAGTTTTTTTCCAAGCAGTTAAGGAGATTATTGTTAATCATAAGCTTACTCTTATTGGTACGGAAGTAGGGGGTGGAGGTTTTTTTCAAGGTCCAGGATGGTACTATCTATTGTCAATATCTTTTTATCTATGGAGGGGAGATCCTTATGGAGGAATGATGCTCATGCTTATAGTAGGGGTTTTGACCATAGCGCTAAGTGTAGTTTTTGGAAGAAAAATATTTGATGGCAAAACTGCGTTAACAATTGGATTTTTTGTAGCCGTATCTCCAGCAATTATAGCTCAATCTAGATTTATTTGGCCTCCTTTTGTGATATCTTTACTTTCTGTTTTCTTTGTTTTTTTTCTCTATAAAATTTTGCAAGGGTCGGGTAAATTTTTTCTTTTACTCACATTTATAGTTGGGCTCATGTTTCACTTTGAGACTGCTACGGGAGCAACTCTTCTTATTCAATTATTAATTATCTCGCTCTTATTTTTTATAAAGAAAATGGTTTCCTTGAAGTTTTATACTCTTGGCTTGTTGAGTTTTCTTTTTACGCAATTAAGTCTTTTTGTATTCGATATCAGGCATGATTTTTTTAATATAAAGGGAATTATTAAAATGTTTACAAATAGCAATAAAGAAGATTCATTATTAAATAGAGTTGATTTGATAAGTAATCATATTAGCGTTTTTAGGCAAAATTTCCTTTCTACTTTTCAGATGGCTGATTTGATTTGGCCACTTTTGCTTATAGTTTTATTTATTGGTCTAACATTTTACTTTAAGGACAAAAAAAATAAAAAAGAAAAAAAATGGTTGGTTCTATATCTTGCAACTAGCCCTTTAACTTTATTTATTGTGTTTATTTTTTACCCATCAACTATGTGGGAATGGTGGATTTTGGAATTAATGATTTTTTACTGTTTTTTATTTGGAGTTATTTTAACTTATTTATTAAAAAATAAATTAATGAGATTTTTAGTAGTGGCAGTATATATTATTTTCTTTTTATCTTTTGTAAATAAAACCATATTTTTTTATAACAATGACTTTAACGACTTTGGGGGTACGCAAAAAATAAAGGGAAAGATTGAGGCAATTGATTATATTTATAAAGACGCAAAGGGAAAGCAATTTGGGCTTTTGGTTTTTACTCCACCGGTTTACACTTATGCTTATGATTATTTAGTATGGTGGCATGGAAAGAGAAAATATGGTTACATTCCTTTTCAAGAAAAGAAAGACACATTTTATCTACTTATTGAGCAGGATTATGCAAAGGCATGGAGTTATAAGGGGTGGCTCGAGACGGTTATAAAAACTGGTACAATACTTACGACAAAAGAACTGCCTAGTGGTTTTATTATTCAAAAACGTTTTAAAGATGAAAAAAGTAAGATATAAGAAATATTTATTTTTTATTGGCTTAATAGTTTTATCTTTTATTCCTCTTTTTGACTTACTTCATCCAGGGCTTCCAATTACGCATGACGGTCAAGACCACGTGGCTCGTATTGCTAATTTTTACCAAAATCTAAAAGAAGGAAATATTATTCCAAGGTGGGCGCCGAATCTAAATTGGGGATACGGACATCCAATTTTGATGTTTTTGTATCCTCTGCCTTCGTATTTAGCTTCATTATTCCACTTTTTTGGATTCAGTCTGGTTGATAGCGTAAAATTAGTTTTTGGCATATCTTTTATTTTGAGTGCTGTGGCAATGCATCTTTTTACTAAGGAATTACTAAATGATGAAAAAGCAGCATTTTTAGCAAGTTTACTTTATGTGATTGCTCCATATAGATTCGTTGATTTATATGTGCGTGGTGCTGTTGGTGAACATGTTGCGTTTATTTTTCCACCCCTTATTTTTTATTTTCTCTTGAAGTTATCTAAGAAGTTTTCCAAGTGGTATCTTTTGGGAGGATCTTTGTCTTTGGCAGGACTGATTCTGTCACATAACGCAATAAGCTTAATGTTTTTTCCATTATTTTTTTTATACATTATATATCTTGTTTGGGGAAGCAAAGATAGAAAATACTTAATACTTAATACTTTCTACTTAATACTTTTGGGTTTAGGCTTATCTGCATTTTTCTTTATACCTGCATTTATGGAAGGAAAGTATACCTTGCGAGATATAGTTACAAGTGGTGGAGAATATAAGGCCAGTTTCGTAATATGGAAAGACTTTTTCTACTCAACATGGAGTTATGGAGGTACGCTTGCCTTTAGTAAGCAAATAGGCATGATGCATTGGATTGGTATATTTAGTAGTGTTATTGCCACATATTATCTATATAAAAATAAAAATAAATTATGGATGGTGAGCTTAGGTGGCTTTCTTATTTTCTGGATAACGCTATTTTTAATGACATCTGCGTCTGCCACAATTTGGCAATCGATAACCCTACTTCAAAAGTTTCAATTTCCATGGAGATTTCTTTCCCTTACTGTTTTTTTAAGCGCATTGTTGGGCGCAATAGGATTGCAATTATTTAATGGTAAACATAAGACAGCTTTTCTATTAATACTTACCGTAGCCCTTTTGCTGGTAAATAAAGACTATTGGCATGCAAATGGATTCTTGCAAAAACAAGAGAGTTTTTATAGCGGAATCTATAACGGTACTACAGATACCGGTGAGAGCGCGCCCATTTGGTCGGTAAGATTTATGGAAAAGAGGGCAAAAGCCAATATGGAGGTGATTGCAGGTGACGCAAGAATACGAGGAATAAAAAGAACCTCAACGAGTCATAAATACAAAATAATCGCAACGGAAAGATCAAGAATTAGGGAGAATACTTTATATTTCCCGGGTTGGGATGTTTTTGTAAACGGGAATAAGGCAGATGTTGAATTTCAGGATTCTCTCAATAGGGGTCTTATAACATTTTTTGTAGAAAAAGGAGAGAATGACGTTTATATTAAATTTAACGAGACAAAACTGCGGCTAGTTGCAGATATAATTACCGCCGCAACATTGGCAGTTGTAGTATCCTATTTAGCATTTGGGCTCAAAAAGAAGTATAATCCCCGGGATGAAAAAGAAAAATAAATTCCCATCGGCAGAAACTCTTGTAGCAACCAATTTCGGGAAATGTCGCAGAATCTTGCATAGAAATAAAACTAAGAGAGGCAGGATTAAAAAAAGATCTAAATTACAAACGAAGGTATAAGCGGAGCGATTTTACATTTTTTCATCCCGGTTTTAAAAGTTCTAGTGATATTCATAGGGTAGAAGTTAAGAATGTTGCCCTAAGAGAGAGGGGTGTTAGAGGATTATCATTTGACGGTGATAGTATGGTAGGGTTTTTTAATGAGGCTAAAGAATTTACTAAAGAGACTGTTAAAATTATAGATAAGTATTGTCGTAAAACTGGAGGCTACTGTTATGTTCCGCCTGAAATCTTGAAAGAAATATTATCAAAACACAAAGCGAAAAGATTTAAATCAAACGACGAATTTGTAAGCGATATGAATCAATTTGTGAAATCAGGAATTATTTAAGGGTGGTCTCCAAAAATCTAATATGTATTCAAACGTTGTTCCGAGTGTAATATAATTTGAAGGCCAACCAAAAATCCCGACGCCATTAACTAAATTCCTTCTGTCCCAAATTATAGTATTTCTAAGTTTGTATCCTGCTCTTTCGATCTCCTCGATTACATATATGTGAAGTGGAACCCTGTTATTTTCCCACCAAAGGTCAGTAATATTAATTACGCAATGGGCTTTGGGCTTGTGGAGCGGTAGCAATTTTTTGTAAATCTCTCCTATTGCTTTTGCAAATTTTTTTGGCTCCATAGTCCCGAGATCTCTTGGATTACTTGAGTATTGTTGAACACTATCGTAATGTTCGTTTTTACGTTGATCTCCTCGTATGCTTTTGTTTTTTCTTTTTCTATTTAGCATGTTGGCATATGGAGGAGAAGTAACAGAGAGTGAAACAGTGTTTTTGTTGAGATAGTTAGAAATATTGATGGCATCGTCACATATTGTTATTTGTTTGGTATCATCATAGATATCCAATTGTGATAGTCTTGTATTTGCATAATCAAGATATTTTTGACTTAGGTCAAAACCCACAGCGTTTCTTTGCAAGTCTTTTGCAGCGACCAAAGTTGTTCCAATGCCTACAAATGGATCCAGAACAAGCTCTCCCTTGTGAGTGAATATTTCTATACACTTGGTCGGAAGGTCTATAGGAAATACTGCTGGATGGATTTTTTTGTCTCGAACATCTCTTTTCTTGTACGCAAATTCCCATATAGCGACCTGATTTTTCATCCATTGTTTAGCGTCTAAACAGTTTATATGATTTGGTGGACAGGAACATGCTTTTTCGTGTCCTATGGAAAGTTTTAAAGAAGTTTTATCTTTTTTAGTTTTATATTTTTTAATATCACTTCCAAGTTCCATGTATGTTGGAACAGTTATAAGGTTAGGCATAGACATAGCATATCATATAATAGATAAGTCAATCAGTGCCCAGTATTAACACTTTGGGGGACGGTTCTGAGAAGGGTTGATAGGACAATCTAAGACGAAAGCTCTTTAATTTTATCCTCGATAAATCTCCGACTTAATCTTGATTTCGCCTGACAATCACAATCCAAGACATTGTCTCTACAGCTCCTCTTCTTTCGTTCCAACATTCTTCCTTCGGCGAGCTCAGGACAAGTAATAACATTGGAATAAAAGATTATTGTATAATTAGCATATGACTGGGTCATAATTGTCATTTCGAGCTTGCCGAGAAATCTCCTTCAAAGAGATTCCTCGACTCGCTACACTCGCTCGGAATGACAAATGAGTATTTATGTCCCAGTCACAATTAGCATATGGCGACGGTTTCGGTGGTTTTAGCAACGTATAACGAGGAAGAAAACTTACCATCGTGTTTGGAGTCGGTAAAAGACTTGGCAGATGAGATAGTAATAGTTGATGGATCATCAACGGACATAACTGTTCATGTTGCCAAAAAATATAAAGCAAAGATTTTAGTAACAGATAATCCGCCAATTTTTCATATTAATAAACAAAAAGCTATAAATATGGCGACAAAAGACTGGATTTTGCAACTTGATGCGGATGAAAGGGTTACGCCAGAACTTGCTAAAGAAATCAAATCACAAATCACAAATCACAAATCACAAATTCATGGTTATTGGATTCCTAGAAAAAATTGGTTTTTGGGAAGGTTTTTGATGAAAGGCGGACAGTATCCTGATTATACTCTAAGGCTTTACCGCAAAGGCAAAGGGAGGCTACCTCAAAAAAGCGTTCATGAGCAGGCTATTGTTGATGGAAAAACAGACTATCTTATACATCCTTTAATTCATATTGCGGATCCTAATTTTGCTAGGTATTTGAAGCGTTTTGATCGTTATACAGACTTAATAGCAAAAGAATTAAAAAGAAAAAAAATAGGATATAATCCAATGGTAGGAATAAAATATATGTTTGGTTTGCCTGTTTGGTGGTTTTTGTTCACATATATTCGTCATAAGGGTTTTATGGATTTTTGGCAAGGGTTTGTATTTTCATTTTTTTCGGCAATGAGATTTAGTGTTGGATATATAAAATATATAAAAATGCATGGTTAATAAAAATTTACATTTACCCAATAGCTATTTCTTTAAGAGGAAATGGTATCTTTGCTTACTGTTTTTTCTCATCTTTTTTGCACTATTTCTTAGATTCTACAACTTTCCGTTACGATACGGTCTAGGTGATGAAACAGTTAGGGATGCGGTTGTCGGCATTCAAGGCGCAAGAGATCTACAACTTCCTCTGGTAGGCGCGTTTTCCTCCGCTGGGCCATTTACTTTTGGTCCCTGGTATTATTATCAATTAATAATATTTTCTCTTGTTTTTCCATCTCCCTACGCTTCTTGGATTTATCTAAGTTTAGGATCTGTGCTTTGCGTAGTTGTTCTTTATAAAATTGGAGAATTGGTAGAGAACAGAGCTTTTGGCTTGTTTCTTGCATTTCTTGGAACTTTATCTCCTGTTCTTATTATTGCTGGAACACATCTTACTACTCAAAACTTAACCAACATCTACGCATTATTAGCTGTATGGATATTTCTTAAGCTATCGCTTCAAAAGTTATCTAATTGGTGGGGTTTTATTTTTGGAATTGTTCTAGGGATCGGGGTCAATCTTCACTATCAAATGGCTGGATTGCTCATCTTACCTATTATTCTTTTGGCGTACAAGCCTAAAAGGTTTTTGTATTTTTTTACTTCCCTTGTTGGTATAGGTGTTACATTTTTGCCCCTCCTGTTTTTTGATTTGAACAATCATTGGTTTACGTTTAGGAATCTCCTCTACTATTTTCAGTACGGAAAAAATGCCATTTATGTTCCAAATCGATGGTTATTTTATCTTCGAGATTTCTGGCCATCATATTGGGGAGATGTTATTGGCATTTCGACAATTTTTGCATCTTTAATTATGCTGGTTTTCATTCTTATTATTATTAGGCAAATTCAAAAAAAGAAATTGTCTATATATATGATTCTTTTGCTTCTTGCTTTTGCGGTTAATTTTATTCTCTTAAGATATTATTGGGGACCGCGTTTTTTTGGATATCTAAATTTCTTACGTCCCTTTGTTTTTCTGTTTACAGGATATGTTTTTTTTACAATATATAAAACAATAAATAAAAAATATGCGCTTTTACTAATCGCGGCGTTTTTGGCTATCATTATATTGCCCAAAAGCATTAAACATCTTGATATTGATCCATTTTCTACAGAAATGATTAAAAGAGTTCAGGCTATAGAGGTAAACTATCCAGACAAAAAATTTAAGGTATATGGCTGTAAGGGTGTGTTTGGTGGTTGGCACACAGCGACAACAAAATCACTTGTTTTCCTGCTGGAGGGCAAAAATAAGTTTAGCGATTCGGGAGTGAAGCTGGGAGTACATGACTCCAGTTGTAAATATTCATCTTTAGAATCTTTAACAATTAATGACGAGCAGTATCCCCTAATTTCCAATACGGGAATTATAGATTTTTCTCGCGCGACAGATAGTTGGCTTAAAGAAACTGGGTGGATTCCAATCTCTTTTCGGTCTATATCCGATGAGATTACGCGTTGGTGGTTCAAGGAGCAACCATAGAATAATATGAGAATTTTAGTAACCGGTGGCGCTGGATACATTGGAAGTTTTATGACAAAAAGACTTCTTGATGGTAGGCATAAGGTGACTGTTATTGATAGTTTAGAAAGAGGAGACAGGGATGCAGTTGATAAAAGAGCACAGTTTAAGCAGGGGGATTTAAAAAACCTAAGTTTTCTTGAAAGCTTTTTCTCTAAAAATTCCTTTGACGCAGTCATGCATTTTGCAGGATATATATCTGTTGAAGAATCAACCAAGAATCCAAGCTTATATTACAAAAATAATGTAGTTGGTTCTAAAAACCTTTTTTTATCAGCAGTAAAGAAAGGCCACGTTAACAAGTTTATCTTTTCATCTAGTGCTGCTGTTTATGGAAATCCTAAAGTTATTCCAATTCCGGAAAGCCACCCCAAAAATCCGACCAGCCCTTATGGAAAAGGTAAACTTGAAGTTGAAAAAATGCTTGAGTCTTTTCAGAAAGAGAAAGGATTAAACGTTGTAAGCCTTCGCTATTTTAATGCTGCAGGCGCAGCATTTAACGGTTCAATGGGGGAAGAACACAATCCCGAAACCCATATTATTCCACTGGCAATAAATGCTGTACTTAAGGGTAAAGAATTTATCCTCTACGGAAACGATTATAAAACTCCTGATGGAACTTGCATTCGAGATTATATTCATGTTGTTGATCTTGTGGATGCTCATATTTTGGCTCTTGATAAATTAAAGAAGGACAAGGGTGGATTTTTCTATAATGTAGGGACTGGAAAAGGATATTCCAATAAGGAAGTTATAGAAATGGTCAAGAAGATAAGTGGAGTTGACTTTAAGGTAAAAATTGAAAACAGACGATCAGGCGATCCAGAACGACTAATCGCTGATCCGACGCTTATTCAAAAAGAATTAGGATTTAAACCACAGTATTCAGATATTGCAACTATAGTGGAAACTGCTTGGGAATGGCATAAAAAAAATTATTAATTCATGTTACGCATCTTTTGTCATTTCGAGCTTGACGGGTTACCGTACGGTAACCCGTCTTGTCGAGAAATCTTTATCACCGTAGTTGCGAGAGATCCCTCGGCTTCGGGAGGCACTGTCTGGTGTATCCCTTCGCTCGGGATGACAGGTTATAAGGCGAGCTATTTCAATGAAAGTTAAAAATTTCAAATTGAAACCTATTCTGTGTTACCTTATTGCTACACTATACTTCATGTTTTTAACAACAGCAATATTTGCAGAATCAAGCTACGTTCTTCCTTATCCATCCGCAATGCAGGGAAGCAAGTTTTATACAATTAGCTTGATATGGGATGAAATTAGAAAATATTGGTATTTTGGTGATTTTGGGCAGTTTAAATATAATCTTGGTGAATCAGATAAGTATTTAGTTGAGGCCAAAACGCTTTTTGAATATAAGCAGTATTTTTTAGGACTTAATGCGCTTCGTAAGTCAAAAGACTATTATAATAAATCTCATCCATTTTTATTAAAAGCTCACTATAAAGGAAAAGATACGAGGAAGAATTTGATATTATTTGAATCTGCATCAGCAAAACATATAGAAATTCTACTAAAGATGAAGAGTGAGGTTCCAGAAGAATTTACTTGGGAGCCAGAAAAGTCACCTCCAACAAAGCTTTACTTACATAAAGAAATAGAAAACTCTATAAATGTTAGACAAAAAGAGGGATGAAAAAAATTTTATATATTAGTTATTTTGTTTTTTTATGTTTTGTTTGTTTTTTCTCCTATTTATTTGTTGATAGAAATTTAAAATTTATCAGTTTATTCTTCTCTGGGTTTAGTTCCAGCAACAGGTTTTCTACCTCCATAATTTATACAGGTATTGTAATAATTTTTTTTCTATTTTACTTGCTTTTCATAAGATTTTTTTCCAAAAATAAGCTTGATGGCAAGGATATCAAAACACTCATTGTACTTACCTGCGTTGTATTATTTTTTTCTTATCCTGCCATGTTATCCTATGATATTTTTAATTACATTCTTACTGCAAAAGTAACCTTTTTTTACCAGGAAAACCCATATATAGTAATGCCAAATGAATTTGTAAACGATCCATTTTTGGCATTTACAAGAGCAACTAATAAAATTGCCCTGTATGGTCCGGTATGGCTTATTTTAAGCGGTTTTCCTCACTTTTTAGGTTTTGGAAACTTTGTCCTGACGCTTTTTGGCTTTAAACTTGTTGCTCTCGTATTTTATTTATTATTTTTATTAATTTTAAAAAAAATTTCTGGAAATGATAAAGCTGTTTTATTGTTTGGGCTAAACCCTTTGGTAATTTTAGAGACATTGGTAGGAGCGCATAATGATATTGTAATGATTTTTTTGGTTTTATTTGCGATGTATCTTGCAAAAGCAAAAAAATTGTTTTATATGATCACATTTTTTGTTCTTTCGTTCTTGATAAAGTACTCAACTATAGCTCTTCTTCCAATTTTTATTTTTATTTTTATAAAAATAGTTAGAAAAGAACAACTAAATTGGTCAAAAATTTATCTCGTAAGCTTAATCTTGATGTTTCTGATTTTTTTACTCTCTCCAATAAGAGAAGAAATGTATCCTTGGTATGCAATATGGTTTTTGCCATTTGTAGTATTGCAGTACAAAAATAAAATTTTTAAATATTTGTCAATATCTTTATGTTTTGGTTTGCTTCTAAGGTATATTCCATTTATTTATTTGGGGACATATCTCGAACCTACTCCAACTATTAGGCAAATAGTGACTTTTGTTCCAACTGCTTTATTTTCTTTATTTTATGTTATTAAAAAGAAGATTTGACATTTTTATCATTATATTGTTTTTTCTTTTTTCTTGGTGGTTAATGGATAAGTCTTTTCGATACGATAATATTAGCCATCAGTTCTTAATTGCCAGGCATCAGATTGGAGATTTTGGACTCCACTTGTCGCTTGTTCGTTCTTTTTCGTGGGGCGATAATTTTCCAGTAGAGTCTCCATTTTTTCCGGGCACACCGCTTGCGTATCATTATTATTTCGATTTGCTGGTCGGGTTATTGGAGAAGGTGGGTGTTCGCATAGACGTTGCATTTAATGGCTTAAGCATTTTGTTTTTTTCATTATTATTATATGTCATATATAGGTTACCTCAGATAATCTTTAAAAAAAGTAAGCTTTTAGGCATGTTATCTGTTATCTTATTCGTATTTCATAGCAATCTTACTTTCATTGATTTTTTAAAGGAGAAGGGATTATCTCTTTATGCTATTTCTGATCTTTGGCGTCTTCCTGACTACATAAACAAAGGCCCGTTTGACGGGTCGTTAATATCAATTTTTTTTACTATGAATGTTTATCTTAATCAGCGGCATTTAATTGCTGCTTTAGCGATAAGCTTAATAGCGTTTCTTATTTTGATACCTATGGTTACAAAACATCATAAGAGTCCATACAGAATTATTATATTCTTAGGTTTGATTTTAGGCTTAGTATCCCGCGTACATACTCTAGTATTTTTTTCTGCGGCAATTAGCATACTGATCTTTCTTATTGTATTTAGACGTTTTCGCTTTATTTTCTTATTCTTTGTTCCATTAACAGTTGTTTTTTTCTTTCATGCAAAAGATATCCTTACGCAAGATCTTAACCATGCATTATTTAATATTGGATTTTTATCTGAAAAACCTTTTTCTATTTTGAATTTCGCTTCTTTTTGGTTTGCAAATTTAGGACTGGCAATTTTTATGGCGCCTGTTGGATTTTTTCTATCCAATAATAAACAGAAGAAAATTTTCTTATGTTTTTTCTCTCTTTTTATCCTAGCCAACATTCTCCAATTTAGTTATAGAATAGACCACAATCACTCAATGCTTAATTTATTTATTATAATTGCTAATTTCTACATAGCTAATACTTTGCTAATGCTATGGAAAGGGAAAATAAAAAAGATTATTTTCTTCTTTTTGCTTTTTCTGTTAACTTTTTCAGGAATCATAGATCTTATGGCAGTTAAAAATGATTTTCATTATCCGCTTCTTGATGCTCCTTCCAATAAGTTTATGCAGTGGGTTAAAAATAATACAAAAAAAAAGGATATTTTTTTAGCAAAACAGGAGATTCTTGATCCAATAACATTATCGGGAAGATATAATTACTTAGGCCACGATTACTATCTTTCTGTAATGGGATACGATACAACACAGAGGAAATTCCTTGCGAAAACATTTTTTGAGGCAGATAGTCTTGAAATAATAGATGAAATGAAAAAAGATAATATTAAATATATTGTAATACCTCAAAAGCCCATTGCTGATTTTGCCTATAAGACAAATAAGGTTTTTTTGGATAGAAGTTTAAAAAAAGCGTATAAAGATGAAAATGTGATTGTCTATCAATTATGAAACGTTTTTTGCCTCCTGTTATTATTTTTTTTATTGCATTTTTTGTTTATTTTGCAGTAGGAACACAATACAGGTTCAATCCCAAATGGACACTGGATTATCACAATTTATTGACGCAATCACTTATCAATTTTCGACTGGATATACCAAATCCTCCAACAACATACGATCTTGCTTACTTTGGTGGAAAGTGGTATACGACATGGGGTATCATTCCTGCCTTAATCCTCATTCCATTACAGTATATTAGAGGACAATTTACTCCAACGTTTTACCTTTCTATCTTTTTTTCTAGCATGAACATCGTGCTTATGTATTTCCTATTGCTTCGTATTAAGCGAGAGTTCTTGCCACAAATGTCTTCTTTTAGGATATTCATTTTTCTTCTCCTTTTTGCATTTGGAACAACGCAGTTCTACGTTGGTACGCTAGGGAGTGTGTGGCATGTTGATCAGATAACAACATCGTTTTTGGGAATGGTAGGTATTTACATTGTTTTTCGAAAGAAGCGAAGATTTATCCATTACCTAACTTCGATAATATTTTTTAGCGCAACACTTCTGGGAAGACCAACAAACGTACTTTTATGTCTTTTACCCATAACGCTTTATGTATGCGATCCTTCGGTAAGAACTATGCTTACTTTTGCAACTAAGACGAGAGCGGTTTTTGCAAGGCAGGTAATCCTTTTATGCCTGCCATTTTTCATTTTTTTATCTATGTTTTTCCTTTTCAATTACGTCAGATTTAACAACCCACTTGAGTATGGATTTAATTACATTCATGAAACCGAGCATCTACAGCAGTTACGAGAAAAAAATGGACCGTTTTCGATTAGAAATGTTCCGCAAAATCTTTGGTATATGCTGCTTGAAATACCAAGCTTAAGCTTCGAAGAAAATATTGATCTTAATTTTAATCTTAAAGGTAATTCCATATTTTTCTTAACTCCGCCGCTTCTTGCTATATTTTTGGCGTCTCCAGTTATGAAAAGAGGAAAAAGAATCGTGTTTCATCCATACATAAGTTCTTTATGGATTACCTCAATTATTACAATTATCCCAAGCTTGATGCATCACAGCAGTGGTTGGATGCAGTTTGGATACAGATACGCATTAGACGTTAACGTGCTATTAATGGTTCTTTCTGTTTTCGGGATGAATGGCAAAGTAAATATTCTATATATTGCTGGTACCTTGTTTGCTATAGTGCTTTACATGGTAGGAATCACAAAATTGATGTAGTAATATGAAAGGTAGATTATATTCGTTCTTAGCAGTTGTCACAATTCTATTTTTTGCGTTTTTAGCAGGTTTTGCTCTTTTGCATCCTGGGCTGCCGCCTACTCATGATGGCGAGTATCATGTTATTAGGTTTTATGAATTTGACAAGACATTAAGAGATGATGATTGGTACCCTCGTTGGGCTCCAGACTTAAATAACGGTTTTGGGATTCCACTTTTTAACTATGTCTATCCCTTGCCAAACTATTTTTCCTTCATATTGCATCTATTTGGAGTAAGTTTTATTGATGCTTTTAAGCTTAATATGTTTTTTGCCACAATAATTGGTTCAGCATTTTTTTATTTATGGGCAAGAGAGTTTTGGGGAACAATGGGCGGCGTTGTTTCTTCGGTTTTCTATACCTTTTCTCCATATCATTTCGTAGAAATTTATATTAGGGGTTCTGTTGGAGAGGTGTGGGCATTAGCTTTTTTCCCTGCGTTTTTGTGGGCATTTACAAGATTTGTTAAAAATAAACAAAAAATATTTTTGGCATTTTCTTCTTTATTTTTGGCATTAATTATATTTTCTCACAATATTCTAGCCTTAATGTTTTTCTTTTTCGCTTTATCTTACATTGTTTTTTTAATTGCTCAAGTAACGAATAAGAAATACTTAATACTTAATACTTTACACTTAATACTTATTAGTCTTGGCTTATCTTCTATATTTTGGTTACCTGCAATACTGGAGAGTAACCTTGTAAAAGGACTTGAGATTTTTGATTTAACCGCTCATTTTCCAGATTTATATCAATTGTTAATTCCTTCTTGGGGATCGGGATTTTCAGGCGAAAGCTTAAACAATCAACTTTCATTTCAAATAGGAATTGCGAATTTATTGGCAGTATTATTAAGTATATTGTTGGTTACTTTTAAAATATGTAATTTTCGCATTTTTCGTCATTCTGGGGAGCGTAGCGACTCCAGAATCAAAAACAGATTCTGGACAAGACGGGTACCAGACGGTAACCCGTCAAGCCAGAATGACGGTAAGGCGAGCGCCGTTATTTTCTTTCTGGTTTTCTTTTTCTTTACTTTCTTTTTGATGCTCAAAGCATCTCAACCCATCTGGAATAATGCTCCACTAATGAATTACTTTCAATTCCCATGGCGTTTTTTAAGCCTTGAAATTATATTTTCCTCATTTTTGGCTGGAAGCATTATATATTTTTGTAAATCTAAGATTCTCGCAATTTTCTTGATACTTCTTACTTTTTCTTTAGGGATAGGATACACAAAACCAGCTTATTATCATTACAGAGATGATAATTATTATCTCACCCGGTCAAATTTTATCGATGGAACAAATAGCCCTGGTAATGTTTTTAATACAATCTTTTTTAAAACAGATCTAAAAAAACAAAAAGAAAAATTATTTTTTTTAGAGGGTAGTGGAAAAATTAATCAAGAGATAGTTAAAAGCACGCGGTATGCTTTTGATATAAAAGCAGAGAAGGATTCAGAAATAAGAGTAAATACAGCTTATTTTCCGGGATGGGTTATTAAATTAGATGGCAAAAGAATAAAACCTAAAATAGCGAGTAGTGGACTATTTTCATTTAGTATTCCAGAAGGCCAACACCTTGTTGAGATCAAGTTTACGGATACTCCTGCAAGGATTATAGGAGCATTTGGCTTTATTTTATCATCGTTTATTCTTATTGCTTTGTCTATTAGGGTTGTGTTTGCTACAATTAGAAGATGACTATAGCAATAGATATATCCCCATTAGAAGGTGGCCGTTTTCTCAAACATAGAGTGCGCGGAACCGGCTTTTACATAGAAAATTTGAAAAGCTCATTGCTAAAGTATTTTCCAGAAAATAAGTACATTTTTTTTACCCGAGGAGAAAAATTACCCAATAATATAGATTTAGTTCATTATCCTTACTTCGAACCATTTTTTTTATCTCTTCCTATTTTTAGTAAATGTAAAACAATCGTTACAATTCACGATCTAACTCCTCTTGTTTTCCCCAAAAAATTCCCCCCGGGAATAAGAGGGGCAATAAAGTGGCAGATTCAGAAACTTGCTTTAAGAAGGACAAGTCACATAATTACGGATTCCGAATCTTCGAAAAGTGATATTATCAAATTCACAGGCATTTTCAGAGATAATATTAGCGTTGTATTCCTTGCGGCATCGGAAATATTTAGGCCGGAGGCAAATACTCTATTACTGCGCCGTATGAGAGTAAAATATAAGCTTCCAGAAAAGTTTGTTTTGTATGTTGGGGACGTAACGTGGAATAAAAATTTACCAAGACTTATTAAAGCAGTTCAGAAGATAGACACTTCACTAGTGATGGTAGGCCAAGCATTATTCGAGAAAGACTTTGACAAAACAAATCCTTGGAATCAGGATTTAGTAGAGGTACAAAAACTCGCAGAATCTGATAAAAAAATTATTCGTTTAGGTTTTGTTCCGCAAGAGGATTTAGTTATGTTATATAACGCAGCAACGGTTTTTGCCATGCCAAGTATTTATGAAGGATTTGGATTACCTGTTTTAGAGGCTATGGCTTGCGGATGTCCAGTAGTAACATCAAAAGAGGGCTCTCTTAAAGAAGTAGCAGGAGACGCAGCTTACTTTGTGGATGCTTATAGTATAGATAGTATTGCCGATGGAATTGGAGAAGTATTTTTTAGTTCAAAAGTTCAAAAAGATCTATCCGAGAATAGTTTGGTTCAAGCGAGAAAATTTGGCTGGAAAAAAACTGCAGAAAAAACGATTGAATCTTATAAGGGAGCAGTTAAACGACATTAAAAATATAGGTTTATTAAAATTATTCTTCGTACCTTATAGCGATTGTAGATCTTATTGACAAGTGGACAAATACTGCCTAGAATATGCTTATGGTAAAAGATCTTTCATCCAATGATGTTGCTCCAAAAATCAAAGACAAAGTTTACTCCATGGATTACAAAACAAAGAACCAGATCGATGGAGTAAAGATACTTACATTAAAAACGTTTATTTCCGAAGAGGGAGATTTTGGCGAAATAATTAGGCTTAATTACAGGGGTGAATTTGAGGATATTCCTAATTTTTCAGTTGCTCAAGTAAACAGAACCACGCTTCTTCCAGGATCTATAAAAGCATGGCATTTGCATTTCAGACAAGACGAGATGTGGTTTGTAATTCCATCCGGGCAAGTTCTGGTCGGATTGTGGGATGTTCGCAAAAATTCTCGAACTACTGACGCAATAATGAGGGTTGTGTTGGGAGGAGGACACTCGAAACTTCTTTTCATACCAAAAGGGGTAGCGCATGGTTCTCTGAATATCTCTTCCCAATCTACTGAACTATTCTATTTTGTAAACAAGCATTTTGATGCTAATGATTCAGATGAAAAAAGAATTCCATGGGATGCTAAAGGCAAAGAATTTTGGAAACCACAGGGTGACTAATGTTTAAAAAACGTTCTCTCAACTTCTTTTTTAATCACGCAAAACTTGCTGGAAACAAACATAAGGCAAGAAGAATTAGACTATTTTCGCGAATATTAAAAACTGGTGTTTTCTTTTCGGGCCACCAAACAGATAGGCTTATAAAGAACCTTCATTTCTATCTTCGTGAAGATGGTTTTATTACCACAGTTGCATCCGGTCACGATGCTATTTTATTATCACTTCAGGCTCTTGGTATAAAACCAAATAGTGAGGTTATATTTCCAGTTAATTCTTATCCAACTGCATTTCCAATTACGTTATCGGGCGCAAAAGCAATTCCTGTTGATGTAGATAAGAATGGTCAAATGGATATTACTGCTATGAAAAAAAAGATTACAGAGAATACTAGAGCTGTTGTATTGGTACATTTATATGGAAATACAACAGACATAGAAGCTGTTACGTCTTACTTATCTAATAAAAATATCTTTTTTATAGAAGACGTAGCGCAGGCTTTTGGAACGCGCTTTAAGGGAAAACATGTTGGTACCTTTGGCGATATTTCTTGTTTTTCATTTTATCCTACAAAAAATTTAGGAACAGTTGGTGATGGAGGAGCAATATGGACAAAACATAAATATCTATATGACTATATAGTAAAAGCAAAATCTTATGGAGAAGGGGTGCGCTATTTTAGTGAATTTATAGCTGGACATAGCAGAATGCCTGAACTGCAAGCTGGAATACTTAATTTATATTTTTCAAGTATTGAAAAGGATTTTGCAAGAAGAAAAAACGTACGATCTTATTATTTACAAGGAGTAAATGATGTTAATCTATCATCAGTTGCGAGACCTCTTGGGTCTAATGCAAATTCTGATCCTGTTCCACACCTTTTTGTTTTGGACGTTCCAAACAGAGATTCTTTAAGAAAGTTTCTAAAAAAATATGGTGTTGAATCCCATATTCATTATCCTACACCTATTCATCTTGTTCCAGCATTTTCTTTTTTAGGGTATAAAAAAGGAGACTTTCCTGTTGCTGAAAAATTGTCTGAGCGGATTCTCTCTTTACCTTTTCATCAGGGCCTTTCACACAAGGCGATTGACTATATACTTTCTGCTGTTCGCGAATTTTACCGCTTACATACAAGAAGGATTAAATGATAAAAAAAACATTATATTTTTTACTTGAGTGGAAAGCGATCGTTCTTATTTTTGCAATTATCTCAATACTTATACTTCCTCTTAATTTTATTTTTACTCCTAATACACTATACAAACTTAATTATCCATACCTTCTTTATATTTGGGGAAACTTTGATGGTATACATTATCTTAGTATTGCAAAAAGTGGATATTTTACTTATCAACAGGCATTTTTCCCATTTTATCCACTAATAATTCATTTTGCAGCAAGTCTTATTCACTACCAATACCTAATAGCAGGTCTAATTGTTTCCCACATAAGTTTTTTTCTTGCCATTCTTACGGTTTGGAAGCTTCTTGTTTTGGATAATTATAAAAAAATGTTTTTTTTCTTATTGTTAGTTTTACTTATGTTTCCTACATCTGCCTTTTACGGAGCAGTTTATAATGATTCTTTATTCTTTTTTCTTGCAACACTTTGTATATACATGGGAAGACAAAATAAATGGATTCTAGGAGGTGTAGTTGGGGCACTTGCAACATTAACGCGATTAAACGGGCTGGCGCTTTTTTTCTATCTTCTTTTTGAATACTTATATGCAAATAAATTCACTCTCACTTCTATTTCTTTTACAAAGATTAGATATTTTTTTACGAAACACGTATATGCAATTTTATTGATTCCTTTTGCATTTTTGGGCTATCTGTTGTATGTACAGAGTACACAAGGAGATTGGAACATGGTTTTTTCCTCAATGAAGATTTGGAATCAAGATAAGATTACTTTTCCTCTCCAAGTAGTATGGCGTTATTTAAAGATCATATTTTTGGATAGAAGTTTTAACACTGTATATTGGGTAGCAATCATAGAATTACTATTTGTTGTTTGGTATAGCATTATTATTATATATTCATACAAAAAAATTAGATTTTCCTATTGGATATTTATGGTCTTGTCATTTCTTATACCGTCTTTGACGGGAACATTTTCTGGTATGCCAAGATATGGTTTACATCTCTATCCTTTCTTTTTGTCTTCAACAATGTTTATTTCAAATAAAAGATCTCTATTCAAAACTCTATATTTTTCTATCTCAATTATACTCATGTTTATTGTGGTTATGTTTTTTACAAGAGGTTACTTTATATCTTAATATGAAGATAAAAAGTCTTTCGATATTTTTCCCTGCATATAATGACGCGAAGAGCATTGAAGAGTTGATTAATAAAGCAAATATGGTTGCCCAAAAAATTACAAAAGATTACGAAATTATTGTGATAAATGACGGATCAAAAGATCATACAAAAAATATTCTTGAAAAGCTGCAGAAAACCTATAAAAAATTAAAAGTTATTCATCACTCTGAAAATCTAGGCTACGGGGCAGCATTGTCAGCAGGTTTTAAAAACTCAAATAAAGAGTGGATATTTTATACAGATGGCGATGGTCAGTACGATCCTAAAGATCTATCACTGTTGATAAAAAATATTAATCCCAATACAGATGTAGTAAATGGATATAAGTTGAGACGAGCAGACAATTTTATTAGAAAAATTCTTGGGTATCTCTATAATTCTTTTCTACACCTACTATATCCAATTCCAATTAAAGATGTAGATTGCGATTTTAGGCTTATTAGAAGATCAAAAATTAAAGATATAAAACTTAATAACAGCGGAGGATCTGTTTGTCTTGAGCTTATCTTGAAACTTCAAGAGAATAGAGCGAGGTTTATCGAAGTTGGAGTGCATCATTACGAAAGAATGCATGGACATTCAGAATTTTTCAATGTGAAAAACGTTTTCAACCTAGTTATTCAAACTTGCGTCTTATATGTTAGATATCGGATTCTTAGAAAAATATAACTTTTTTGCAACAAGAATAATAGAAGATCCAATAGGGAAATCTATAAATCGCAATAATCTATTTTCAATAAGCTGAATAGAAAAGAAAGCTTGGTTTAAAATATATGGAGTTAAAGTTTGATCAGTATTGTCTCCAGCAATCTTCCAAAGAATTTTTTTTATAAGTTTTATTGAAGCAACAATTGGAAATAAGAAAAATACTCTATAACTACACTTTAAGATATTCCAATGGGAGTAAGAAACATATGATTTTAGTTTATCTTTTAAAAATCTTACTCGAAAATTTGTAACTGCATCGTGTGGAGAGCGAAGCCATGGAAGAGCGGCGCAATGGATTAGTAAAAGTCCGTTTGGTTTTAATACTCTATAGAACTCTTCTAGGGCTTTTTGGATATTCTGATCCGAGGTCATGCTTCCCAGAACATCTATGCAAATAACCGTATCAAAATAATTCTTACAGAATGGAATATTAAGGATAGATCCTTTTTTAGCGGTCTTTAAACGCCTTTTTTTACACAAAGCAACTGCATCGGTTGAGAGATCTATCCCATATGCCAAATGCCCTTTTGATAACAAAAATTTTATATTCATTCCTGTCCCGCATCCAGCATCTAATATGCGTAATTTTTGTCCTTTTTGTGAAAGATGATATTGGAGAAGATCTCGCAGTCCTTTATTCCACCACATATTCTTTTCTGTTTTATACATAGTATAGTATTCGTGTTTTTGCATAAGAGACGATTTCATATCTAAAGTATACAGGAAACTTTGCAAATATATTGAGTTTTTAATAGAATTGTTATATAGAATTTATTGTCCTTATAACCCTTATAAAATGTTTTATATTAATGAAAGATAAATCTTTGTTGTTGGCGAAAAAAATTTTGAGGCAAGAATTAATAAGCGGAAGCGTATATATTTTTATCGGCTCCATTTTTGCCAATATATTCAATCTTTTTTTTAACTTATTTATGAGTAGAAATCTGGCAGTGGAAGAGTATGGTATTTTTACGAGCTCTATATCTTTAGTTATGCTTATAGCGATTCCTGTGGGATCAATAACCCCTACAGTAGTTAGCTTTGCAGGCTCGAGATTTGCAAAAGAAGATTACGGGTCTGTTAAGGCGCTTTTTCTAAAAATTACAAAACCCCTTCTTATTATAGGAGTTGTTATTTTTTTTTGTTTTGTCATCTTTGCAAGATACATAGGAGATTTTTTTCACATTGAGGATAAATCTATAATTGTTATTGCTGGGTTTATTGCGGCTATGGCTTATATCGGCGCAGTCAATAGTGGACTTCTCCAGGCAAGATTGGCGTTTAAATTTATTTCTTTCTCAAATTTTATTTCTACTCTTTCAAAATTATTGATTGGAGTCGTCTTGGTTTTTTGGGGGCTTAGTGTAAAAGGAGCTATGCTCGCGGTATTTATTTCAGGAGTAATTCCACTTATTCTTAGTTTTATTTATTTAAGGTTTGTTTTCTTAAGTAATGCCAATAATTCAAATAAATTACGTTTTAAGAATCTTCTTTCTTATGGTTTACCATCCTCTCTTGCTACTTTAGGCATGGCATCCTTGATCTCTACAGATATTCTTTTGGTAAAACATTTTTTTGATCCTCTCTCGGCAGGCATTTATGCTGGTTTGTCTCTGGTTGGAAAAGTAATCTTCTTTTTTACCGCTCCCATAGGAAGCGTAATGTTTCCTTTAATCGTTAAAAAATACGCCAGAAATGAAAGTTATAATAATATTTTTAAGCTAGCGATTGCTTTGGTTTTTGTTCCTTCTATTCTTATTTCCATATTTTACTTTTTGTATCCCGATATATCTATTAGTTTTTTTATAAAAAATGAAATTTATTTATCTGCTTCTGGCATTCTTGGATTATTTGGAATATTTATAGCAACTTATTCTTTAATTTCGCTTTTTGTGTACTATTTTTTATCGATTAAAAAAACCAAAGTTTACATTCCTGTTATTTTGGGAGCCATAAGTCAAATACTTCTTATTATTTTTTATCATGATCGTCTTTTTACAATTGTGGTTATTTCTCTTGTTATATCATTAATTCTTCTTGCGATGCTTGTAATTTATTATCTAAAAATTTATAGAGAATATAAAAAGATTAATAAGGAAACTATTATTATTGGAAAGGAAGGAGGGATTACTTACTAATATTATGACTGGGTCACAATTGTCATTTCGAGCTTGCCGAGAAATCTCCTTCAACGAGATTCCTCGACTCGCTCACGCTCGCTCGGAATGACAAATGGGTATTTATGACCCAGCCATACTAATATTATGGCAATAAAGCTTAGTATTTGATAATATGGGCTAGCTATGGAGTTTATTACTCTTGCAAATAAAGATAAAGTAAAGCTTATTAAAGATGTCTTATTACATCCGCTCAAGATTAATAGCGATAAGACTGGAGTTTTGGTTGAGACACTTAGAACCGATTGGAAAGGAATTTATGGAAAAGATAGAGAATTTTTTATGCAATATTATTCTATTACGGCCCCTGGAATTGCACGAGACGAAAACATTTGGCATTATCATCCAACAATCCAAGAGGATAGATTTTTGGTGGCAAAAGGGGAGATTGTCGTTGCAGTTTTTGACAATCGAAGTAAATCTTCAACAAAGGGCATTTTAAACTTATTTTATATGCAGGCAGATAAAGATCCATATATATTATTGATTACCAAAAGAGTTCTTCATGGATTTTTGGTTGTCTCAAAAGAGCCCGCAGTTGTTCTTAATTCCCCAACGTCTATTTATGATCCCAAAGAAGAATCTCGCATTTCGTTTAGAGAGGCTCAAGTTAAGGTTGGGAATGGCTCTTTGTTCTCATGGGATCAAGTTCGTAAATTTTTCTCCCAAGAAAGCATTAGATCAAATGGAAAAGCTTGATTTACTTTCTATTGTTATTCCTGCCTATAAGCAAGAGAAAACGATAGCCAAAGATATTAAAAGATTAAATAAGGTAATACAGGGCTTTGGTATTAAATACGAAATTATTGTTGTAGTTGATGGGTTCATGGATAGGACTTATAAAAAGCTTAAATCTATTAAGATTAATAATTTAAAGATATATGGATATAAGGATAATCGAGGCAAAGGTTATGCTGTAACTTATGGAATGTTAAAGGCAAAAGGAGACATAATCGGTTTTATAGATGCGGGTATGGATATTGATCCTTCTGCAATTTCTATGCTTCTTGATTTTATGAAATTACATGATGCAGATATAGTTGTAGGAAGTAAGCTTCATCCGGATTCTATAGTGCGTTATCCTCTGAAAAGAAAAATTCTTTCCTGGGGATATAGAACTTTTACCCATTTATTGTTTGGTTTTAATATTAGAGACACTCAAGTTGGGCTTAAATTATTCAAAAAAGAAGTTGTGAGACGTGTATTTCCGAAGATTTTAGTAAAACAGTTTGCATTTGACGTTGAGGTTTTAGCTGTTTCGTATGCTTATGGATATACAAAAATCTATGAAGCACCGATCAAACTTACTTTTAAAGATAACAGCAGTATTACATCGGGAAGTTTTTGGAAAATTATCTTGCTTATGCTCTGGGATACTACAGCAGTATTTTATAAATTAAAAGTTTTACATTACTATAACAAGCAATGAAAATTCTTATTTTGAATTGGCGCGACATTAATCATCCATTGTCGGGAGGTGCAGAAATTTCCCTTTTTGAACATGCAAAATATTGGAAAAGCAAGGGAGCAGAAGTTTTATGGTTTACGTCATGCTTTAAGAGGGCAAAGCTTGAAGAAGAAATAGAGGGGATAAAAATTATTAGAAGGGGTTCTTATTATACTGTTCATATTCATGCACTATTTTATTATTTATTAAAGATACGTAAAAATGTTGACATAATAGTTGACAACTTTCACTTTATACCATTTTTTACTCCTTTTTATGCTCCAAAAAAAAAGATTATTGCTTTCATCAATGAACCGGCAAAGAACAACTGGTTTAACAATATCTATTTTCCTATTAGTCTTCTGGGCTTTTTAATTGAGCCACTTTTTTTTATTTTTTATCGTGAAATTCAATTTATAACTGCTGCTTCATCTATAGCAAAAGAATTAAAAGATTACGGTATAAGTTCAAATAGCATTCATATTATCCATCATGGAGCGTCTGCTGTCAGACTAGAAAGAGATATAGATAAGAAGCAGCCTCCAGCAATTATATATCTTTCTCAACTTTCTCAGGATAAAGGAATAGAAGATGCTCTTAACGCATTTGCTATTTTCTCAAAATATAATAAAGAATTAAGATTTTGGGTTGTTGGAAAAGCTAAAAATAAATCATACGAAAGAGAAGTTAAAAATCTTACCCATAGACTTAATATAGCTGATAAGGTGAAGTTTTTTGGTTTTGTTTCTGAAGATAAAAAATTTCAGCTACTGTCTAAATCTTGGGTTTTAATTCATCCATCAGCGAGGGAAGGGTGGGGATTAAATGTTATTGAAGCAAACTCCGTTGGAGTTCCTACGGTTGGATATAATGTTACAGGTCTTAGAGATTCCATATTGCATATGAAAACGGGTATACTAACAGAAAATAATACGCCTCAAGGTTTGGCGAAGTCTTTGGGTTTACTTATTGAAGACCCCAAACTATACGATAAACTCTCGAAAAACGCTTTAGATTGGTCTGAAAATTTCTCATGGAATAAAGCAGGAGAAATGAGTTGGAAATTAATAGGAGATGTTTATGCCAAAAAAAACTAATCCACCAATGAGTCCCCCTTTAATTTCTGTTGTCATAGCCTCTTTTAATTCTAGAAGAACAATAGAAAAATGCCTTCTTTCTATAAAAAAGCAGACTTATCCAAATTTGGAAATTATAGTAGTCGATGGTTTAAATTATAACCCCTTAGAGCAAAAACAGTGCAAAGCTATAATTGGAAAATATGCAACATACTATCAGGATGGTCCAGAACGCAGTATTCAGAGAAATAAGGGAATTAATGAAGCTAAGGGAGAATTTATTTTGGTTATAGATCAGGATATGTATCTAACGGAAAATGTGATTAAGGATTGCTACGCAATGATTTTGAGCGGTAATTATATAGCCCTTACCATACCTGAAGTTTCCATAGGCGTTGGATATTGGACTCAATGCGTTGCTTTTGAAAGACATATAACGACCTTTTTAGAAGAGGGAATGAATGAGTGCTGTAGGTTTTTTAGGAAAAAAGATGCCCTAGCAATCAACGGATTTGATCCAGCAATTGTTGGAGTTGAAGATTCTGACTTTCACTATAGGATGAAGATGAAAGGGAAAATAGGTAAAATCAAAGAGTTTATATATCATGACGAAGGAAAAACGAGTTTTTTTGGCAGGATTAAAAAGAAATATTATTATAGCAAGGCATTTAGAATGTACTTAAGAAGGTATCCGGATATAGCTGCTGCGCAATTTTTTCCTATTAAAAAAGCTTATATAAAGCATTTTGGTTTATTATTAAAACACCCATTCCTAACAGCAGGTTTTATATTGTTGCGTACAGGAGAAGTTTTAGCTGGTTTTTTTGGTATAATATTTAAAATTTAATTTATGCAAGCTGATAGCATTGAAGGGAAACGGGTACTGATAACAGGGGTAACGGGTTTTGTCGGAAAGGCGCTTGAGAAACGTCTTGGGGAATTAGGCGCTAAAGTTTTTGGAATTTCAAGATCTATTAATAATGATAAGAAAAATTTAAGAGCAAATATATTGGATTATTCGACAATCAACAATTTTATAATAGATTCAAAAATACAAATATGCTTTCATTTGGCGTCAGAGTCTTTGGTAGAGGCTGGACAGAAAGATCCTTACCTCACATTCAAAATTAACATTGAAGGTACACTAAATATTCTTGAGAGCGCAAGGAAGAATAACTTAGAAAAGATAATAATTGCTTCCACATCTCATGTATATGGCAAAAATAAGGTTCCTTATCTTGAAAGTTATATGCCAAGACCAACAAGACCATATGAAACCTCAAAAGCGTGTACAGATATAATGGCTCAATCTTATGCTGAAAGTTTTTATCTTCCTGTTTTGATACCAAGATTCGTAAATATTTATGGCCCAGGAGATTTGAATTTCCAAAGACTGATTCCCAAAACAATAAAAAGCGTTCTTGGTGGGCTATCGCCCACAATGTGGGGAGGAGAAGCAATAAGAGATTACTTGTTTATTGACGATGCGATAGACGCATATTTATTACTTGCTAAAATCAATATAAGCAAAGTTGGAGACAATAGAGTCTTTAACTTTGGAAGTTCAAATATGATTAGCGTTGAGGACTTAATAAAAAAAATTATCAAGATATCAGGTAAAAATCTCATAATTAAAAAAGAAAGCATTGAAAGAGAAGGTGAAATAGTATCCCAATATGTTTCCTTTAATAAGGCAATTCGGGTGCTTGGTTGGAATCCTAAAATTTCACTTGATGAAGGCTTGAAGAGAACTGTTGCTTGGTATTCAAAATTTCTATATAATAAATAATAGTTTGTATTAGGAAACGAATAATGAATTTAAAGAATAAAAAAATCCTTGTGACTGGGGGAAGTGGTTTTTTAGGTAGACATGTTATTGAAAAATTGAAAGATTTTGATGTTGAGATATTGTTTCCTAGTCACAAAGAATTAGATCTGACAAAAGACGAGAATTGTCAAGATTATTTTTTTAAACAACGACCCCATCTGGTGATTCATTGTGCCGGTTCAATTAGTGGTCTCTTGAATATATTAAAAAATCCTGCAAATATCTTTGATAATAATCTAAGAATTAACCTAAATGTTTTGAAATTTTCCCAGATTTTTGGAGCTGAAAAGCTGGTAAATATTGGTTCGACATGTGCTTATCCGGGCGAATTGCCAACAGGGTATTTTCGAGAAAAGGAATTTCTAAACGGACCAATGCATGAAAGTGTTGAGTCTTATGGTTTTTCAAAGCGGGCAATGTATATTGGCGGTAAAGCTTACAGACAACAATTTAGTTTCAACTCGATAACTTTACTTTTAACAAATATGTATGGACCAAGGGATGTTTTTACTATAGAGCGGGCTCATGTCGTTTCGGCGTTGATTAAGAAATTTGTTGATGCAAAATTAAAAAGCGAACCCGAGGTTGAAGTCTTAGGCACAGGACGAGCTATTCGCGAGTTTTTATACGTGGAAGATGCGGCTGATGCTATTATTAAAGCTGCCGAGATTTACAACGAAGACATGCCGCTAAATGTGGGTACAGGTATGGAAACGCCTATATCAGAATTAGCTAAGTTAATAAAAGAAATTTCTAATTATTCTGGCCAAATAAAATGGAATCCCGGAGGTCCTGACGGAGCGTTAAGAAAAGTCTCAGATATATCGCGAATAAAAAATAAACTTAACTGGGAACCTAAATATAGTCTCAAAGAGGGTTTACGTAAAACCATTAGGTGGTTTGAGGATAATTATGAGTCTGCAATTTCAAAAATATAAAACTTTTATTCATGAGTCAAACAGTACTATTTGGTGGCAGCGGCTTCCTAGGGTCTATAATTCTTGAAAAGTATCCTGATATTATATCGATTGGTCGTAGTCCGTTACCAACTCAGCTTAAAAATAAACATATAACACTGAGCAGTCTTGATGATTTAACAGTTCTTGATTCCGTGGACTTTGACAAGGTCATTTTTTTAATTGGCAGCTCCAATCACCATGTGATTAATACAAAGCCGAGCATGGGCATTGAGTATAATGTTTTGCCACTTAAAAAAATACTTTTTTATCTTAAGAAGAGAAAAATTAAAAAATTTATTTGTTTTACAACAATCCTGCTTTATGATGTTAACAAAATGAAATTACCAGTGGGCGAAACTCAGCCGATCAATCCTTATATCAACGACTATGTATTTAGCAAATATTTGTCTGAAGAATTGATTAAATTTTATTCTGATAAGATTCCTTCGATTATTGTTCGCTTTAGTAATATTTATGGACCAACCAAATTAATCAGGCCTGATTTGGTGCCAACCTTGATTCGAAAGGCGCTGTCTCTAGATGAAATTACAGTCTGGAATACAAAACCAGTTCGCGATTTTTTATATACTTATGATGCAGCAGATGCGATTATAAAGTTGCTTGATAACGATTATATTGGGCCGATTAATTTGGGAACGGGAAAATCAGTTAGTGTTGGACGTATTGCGGAGATTATAGGAGATTTATCAGGGAAAAAGATTAAGGACTTAGATCAACCAGTATCTGGTCCTATGAATTTTGTTTGTAATATATCTCGCGTGAAAAATCTTACTGGTTGGGAGCCTAAATATTCCATTGAAGAGGGGCTCAGGGAAACATATGAGATTATGAAACAATATGCAAAAGGATAATTTATTAGTTTTATGATAAAGCTTATAAAATCAACTTTTTATAAGGAGCAAGAGACAAAAAATGCTCTTTGTAAGTTTATACAAAAATCCCAATATTTGAGTATTGGAAAAGAATGTAAAAAATTTGAAAATAAATTTGCTTCCTGGCAGGGAAGAAAGTATTGTGTTATGGTAAACAGCGGTAGTTCTGCGAACCTCGCTGTAGTTCAGGCGCTTCTAAATTTGGGAAATTTAAAAAAAGGAGACTATGTAGGATTTTCAGCAGTAACATGGTCTACCAACGTTATGCCCCTAATCCAACTCGGATTAAAAGCTGTTCCTATAGATATTGAGCTTGATACGTTAAATGTTTCAAGTAAAAAATTAATTGAAAAACTTAAAAAATTTCCAATAAAAATGCTTTTTCTTACTAATTTGCTTGGATTTTGTGATGATATAGATGAGATAAAAAAAGTATGCGATAAAAAAGAGATAATATTAATTGAGGATAACTGTGAATCTTTAGGGACAGTATATAAAGGTCGTAAGCTTGGGAATTTTGGACTTGCTTCTACAGTCTCTTTTTATGTAGGCCATCATCTTTCAACTATTGAGGGTGGAGCAATTTGTACAGACAATGTAGAGTTTGAAACAATGCTTCAAATGGTCAGGGCTCATGGTTGGGATAGGAATTTGACAGAACGTAAACAACTAAAAATAAGAGTTGAGCATAATGTTAATTCTACATTTTATTCCCGCTATACTTTTTATGATCTGGGATACAATTTTAGAACAACAGAAATAAACGGATTCATAGGGAATACCCAAATGAAATACATAGATGAAATTATAAATAAAAGAAAAAATAATTTTTTAAAGATTGCAACGTCTATTTATAAAAATATAAACAGGTATTACCCGATTAAATATGATCACATCGATTTTATTTCTAATTTTGCTGTGCCTGTGATTTGCAAGTCTCGGAAGATTCGAAACGAATTGGTAGAAAAATGCAAAGATAAGATAGAAATTAGGCCTATTGTGGGAGGAGATATGGTTATGCAGCCATTTTTCAAAAAATATGTCAATGACTTTATGGGAGATAACTTAAACGCTAAAATTGTACACGAACAAGGTTTGTATTTTGGAAATAATCCTGAGCTTACGGAAGAAGAAATAAACAAAATAGTTAAAATATTTACGGCTTAAATTTTATGGGAAGTTCTCAGCACAATAAAAAAGTTTTAATTACAGGATCTGCAGGATTAATTGGGTCCGAATCTGCTAAGTTTTTTGCAGCATTGGGGTTTGAGATCCATGGAATAGATAATGATATGAGGAAATATTTCTTTGGAAAAGAAGCAAGTACAAAATGGTCATTAAGAAATCTCAAAGAACAGTTAAGGAATAAATATATTCATCACAATATTGACATTAGGGATAGTAAGAAGCTAACAGAAATATTTAAGAAGAACAAATTTGATCTTATTATCCACACAGCAGCGCAACCATCTCATGATTGGGCAGCGAAAGAGCCAATAACAGATTTTACAATAAATGCACTTGGCACATTATATCTTTTGGAAAATTTTAGAAAATATTCACAAGAAGCCGTATTTATATTTACCTCTACCAACAAAGTTTATGGTGATCTTCCAAATAATCTTCCTTTAATAGAACTTGAAACCAGGTTTGAACTTCCTAAAGATCATAAATATTACAAAGGCATAGATGAGTCAATGAGTATTGATAATTCTATGCATAGCATATTTGGTGCCTCAAAGGTAGCAGCAGATGTAATGGTACAGGAATACGGAAAATATTTTGGTTTAAAGACAGCTATATTCAGAGGCGGTTGCTTGACAGGGCCAGCTCATAGCGGAGCAAAGCTTCACGGATTCTTGGCTTTTCTAATAAAATGCATTGCAAAGGGTGAAAAATACACAATTTTTGGCTATAAAGGGAAACAGGTTAGGGACAATATTCATTCTTATGATCTTGTAAATGCATTTTATCATTTTTACAAAAAACCAAGAAAGGGGGAAGTATACAACATTGGCGGCTCAAGACATTCGAATACGTCAATTCTTGAAGCTATCGAAAAAATAGAACAAGTCTTAAATAAAAACGCAAAAATAGAATACAGTGATAAAAATAGAAGCGGAGATCATCAGTGGTATATTTCAGATGTGTCTAAGTTTAAAACTCATTACCCTGATTGGGACTTCATGTATAATAACGACATGATAATTAAGGAGATATGTAAAAGCGGTCACTTTCAATAAGCCTCATGAATTTTGAAGAACAAAAATTTATTGTTGCAACCCACCAAATGGTCTATGGTGCCCCACAAGCTCTGAAAGATTATTTAATACAGAAAAACACCAAAGAGCTGGTATTTATTGGTTTGCCTTTTCATGAACAGCGAACGACCTTTTTTGAAGTATATGAAAAAAATAAAAAAATTTTTAGCAAATTATTTTCACGAAAATTTTCTTTTGGATTTCTTGATTATATTCTGGATTTTCTAACGGTATTCTACTTAATACTTAAACAAAACCATAAGTACGACTTTTTTTTTGGTGTTGATGGGCTTAATTGTTTAGCAGGCTTACTGCTTAAAAAAATGAAGAAGGTCAATCACGTCGTGTTTTATTCAATAGATTTTGCGCCAATTAGGTTTAAGAATAAAATTCTCAATTATATATTTCACGCAATTGAAAAAATATGCGTCAATAAATCTGATTTAGTTTGGAACGTTTCGCCTCGGATTGCAGAAGGCAGGGAGCAGTTTCTTCAGATAAAAAACGATCCTACGCATCAGGTTGTAGTGCCAATAGGTATTTGGAATAAAAATATTAAAAAAAGAGATTTTAAAGATGTAAAAAAACACCAATTATTGTTTGTTGGACATTTACTTGAGAAGCAAGGAGTACAACTTGTCCTTGATGCAATTCCGGATATCGCGAAAAGAATTTCTGATTTTAAATTTGTTATTGTAGGCGGAGGAGAATATGAGAATGCATTAAAAGAAAAAATAAAAAAGCTTCAAATTGAAAAATATGTTTATATTACAGGTTGGATACGAGAGAGGGAAAAGCTTGATGATATGATGAGCGAGAGTGCCTGTGCGATTGCGGTTTATAAGCCTGAGAAAGAAAAACTGTATAATTTTACTTACTATTCAGATCCCACAAAGTTAAAAGATTATCTTGGAGCCGGACTTCCCATAATTCTAACAGATGTTTCGTACAACGCTTCGGAAATTCAGGAACAAAAGTGTGGCATAATTGTCGACTACGAAAGGAAAAGCGTAGTAGAAACAATATTAAAATTGATGGGAGATTCAAGGAAACTTCAAAAATATAGAGAAAATGCAATTAGTATGGCAAATAGGTATGAATGGAGTAATATCCTTGATAAAGCGTTCAAACATGAGTAAAAATAATAACAGTGACCATTATAAAAAGCAACTTGATTATTTTAGCAGTGAGTTTGGGGAAAATAATCAATATAAATTGTTTTCTTGGCAAAAAACTTATATTGATAGGATTAAAAAAGAACTTCTTGGCAGAAACTACAAGGGGAAAACGTTGATCGACATAGCCTCGGGATCTGGTTACGTGGCAGTTGAGATAGCGAGGCTTGGACTAGATGTAGTAGCGACTGATTTAACTCCTGAAGCAATAAAAAATCTGAATAAATACAAAAAACAATTTTCTCTTTTTAATTTAAGAGTGGTCAAGTGTTATGCGGAAATAATTCCACTACCAGATAAAAGTGTTGATTTTGTCGTTGCAAATGCTATCCTAGAGCATATTCCTAATGAAAAAAAGGCAATTGATGAATGGAAACGATTATTAAAAAAAAATGGAAAAATCTTTATAACAGTGCCATTGCGTTTTCGTTATATATGGCCATTTCTCTGGCCGATAAATTACTTTCACGATAAGCGCATTGGCCATTTGCGAAGATATGACTTGCAAAATCTGCAAGAAAAGTTCAATCTAAGAGTCTTAAAAGTTTTCTATACAGGACATTTACTTAAAGTTATTAGCGCTATAGCATCCTTACTTATAAAGAGTGAAAGATTTAGTGAATTTTTTGAAAAAATTGATACTAAGCAAGAAAGTAAACGGTATGGAGCAAGTAATATAATTGTATTGTTTGAAAATAAATAGACCCACATGATTTATGAAAAAAAAATACCGTTACAAAAATCTCTTTTTATACTCAAGTCTGCAATTTATAGGAAACATTGAAGAATACTTTGCAGATAGTACAGAGAAGCTAGTAGCCTTTATTATAATGCCAAGGCTAAAGCATACATATAATCTTATAAGACTATACAAAAGAGGTGAATTAATTGAAGAAAAAAAAATAAGATTTTCTGAGAATATTATTTTGTATTATCTCTTATGGTATATCTATCAAATATTCTTTTTAATTAAGTATTTTTCAAGACAGGAGAAGGTTTTTGTAATAACTTTTCATCCTCTTTCATTTTTAGGCATGAGTATTCAAAAAATGGTACGGAATATAGAATATGTATATTGGATGGGCGATTATTTTCCTCCTGTAAATTTATCTCTTCGGCTATTCGAGAAATTAAAAAAACATTATCATGATAAAATGCTTTATTGTTGTTACTTAAGTAATAGAATTAACGAAAAACTTAATGGGAAAATTCTTGATACCCCTTATCGAAAAACTATAATGTGGGGAGTAGACGCGAAGCCTATAAAGAGGGAGTCTAATAAATATAATTTTTCCTTTCTTTTTGTTGGTCAGGTAACAGATTCTCAGGGGTTAGATTTTTTTTATAAATTTCTTAAGTCTCATAAAAGATATTCAATAAAAATTATTGGTATCTGCGATGAGATGTTATATGAAAAACATCAGAGGTTAATTAAGGATTATAGCATTGACAATCAAGTATATTTTCCAAATAAATTTTTTTCCAATGAAGAATTGGAGGATATCTCAAGGAGTTGTCATGTTGGGGTAGCTTTGTATAAAGTTGGTAAGCTAAACGCGACTTACTATACTGATCCAGGAAAAATAAAAACCTATGTACAATTAGGGTTACCCATTCTTATGTCTGATATCTCAGCAATAGCAAGCTATATAAAAAATTTTAACGCAGGAGAAGTAGTTGCATTAAATAAGAAGTCAATCTATGAGGGAATTATAAAAATTAGAAATAACTATGAAAGTTATACTAGGGGTATTGCAAAGCTTAACCAGTTCTTTTATTATAAAAGCTATTATAAGGGATTATTTACCTTTTTAGAGAATTAATTAATATCCTATGGAAAAGATAGAAAAAATTGAAATATCTGTGGTTATGCTTGTTTATAATTCGGAAACTACAGTATTAGAGTCACTAGAGAGTATAAAAAAGCAAGACTATAAAGTAAAAGAAATTATTGTTATCGATAATCATTCAACGGATAATTCTATTAAAATTGTCGAAGATTTTAAAAAAAAGAATAAAAATTTAGAAATAATAATAATAAAACGAGAGAAAACGCATGCTGTTTCAGCAAGTTACAATCTTGGAGCAAAGCTTGCGAGAGGAAATTACTTAGTAACATATCATTCAGATTCAAGTCTTCCAACGAATCAAGAACTTCGAAAACTCCTAATGCCATTCCTAGAAGATCCGACAGTTGTTGCGAGTGGCTCTATTACGATACTTCCCGAAGATATCTGGAATAAATATGGATTTTGGCAAAAGTATGTATACGCTGGTGCAGCAGGAAGAGAAGTTGCATCAGGAAATTGTAAATTTGATTGTTATAAAAAAGATGTTTTTTTAAGAATTGGCGGATGCGATGAGATAAATTTTGGAGGCAAAGACCATGTAGGAGGTGAAGATGCGGATCTTCATATAAGATTGCGACAAGTAGGAAAAGTAGCGTTAAGCAAGGGAAAAGTAATTCACCTTCATTACATGGGAACTAATTATTCATTACGTGACGTTATAAAAAATAAATGGAGACTTTCACGCGCCTATGGAAGGGTTCTGAGAATTAGAGGCAAGCAGCTTACTATAAAGTCAATCTCACTTTTGTTAGCAAAACCTGCTTTGGGAATTTTACCCTTAATTCCATATTTTCATGCACTTGGAATAGTATTACTGATTCTTTACTCTTTTGCTTACTCACAAAAAATGTTTTTAACTCGCTCAACACATATGGATTTTCGCATACTGGTAGTCCCTTTGCTCAATATTTTTTTAATTTACTATGAAACTTTTTGTATGATGCGAACGTTTTTTATTATTAATAAAGACAAATAAGATCTTTATGAAAGTTATAATTTTGTGCGGAGGAATTGGATATAGATTAAAAGAGGAAACAGAGTTTAAACCCAAACCCATGGTTCTTATTGGCGGAAAGCCTATTTTGTGGCATATTATGAAAATATATGCACACTATGGTTTTAATGATTTCATTATAGCGTTAGGATATAAAGGGGATTATATAAAACAATATTTTCTTAATGAAAAAAACATGACTCATGATTTTACTCTTAATACCTTAACCGGCGATACAAAAATACATGAAAATAATATCGGTTCTGATAATTTTACAATAACTTTTGTTAATACAGGAGAAGGAACCCTTCCCGGAGAAAGAATACTAAGAGTTAAGGACTACATTCCAAAGGAAGATAAAAATTTCATGGTTACTTATGGCGATGGATTATCTGATATTAATATTAAAGAATTAATAAAATTTCATGAAAAACAGAGAACAATAGGAACTGTGACAGGCGTTCATCCGCGCAGTAAATATGGATTGCTTGGTACCGACAAAAATAAAATAGTAACTTCGTTTATCGAAAAACCCGTTCTAAAAGAATGGGTAAATGGAGGATTCATGATTTTTAAAAAAGATTTTTTTAATTTTTTAAGAGAAGGTGAAATGGAGCACGAAGCGTTAAAACGCCTTTTAGGAAAAAAACAACTTTCTCTCTATATACATGATGGATTTTGGCATTCAATGGATACATATCCTGATGTAGATAGCCTCAATCGCTATTGGAAAGAAGATCCAAGATGGAAAGTGTGGCGATAAATGAATTTCAAATGAACGAGAAAAGTTACGATATTCACGAGAGGATTTTTAACTTTGTAATAAGTGTTATTGAGTTTTTGAATAAAATTCCAAAAACTTCTACGAACCTAATCTTTATCGGTCAGTGTACACGTTCGGTTACTTCTATGGGGGCAAATGACCAAGAAGCGGATGAGCACTAACTAAAAAAGATTTCGTTCATAAATTTACGGATGTTCGAAAAGAAGGTAAAGAAACAATTTTCTGGTTAAGAGTTATAATTCGAACAAACGATAAGAACTATTCACCAGAAGGAGAAAGACTGACTTCTGAGGGAAACGAAATAGTTGGAATCGTTAGTACAATTATCAAAAATGCTTCAAAGAACGAAAAAGCGCGAAAACAATTTGATATTTGAAATTTGAAATTGGTATTATTTGAAATTAAATGATATGAAAGTATTGGTGACGGGTGGTGCTGGATTTATCGGAGGGCATTTAGTTTTTGAATTAATAAAACATGGCGCACAAGTTTTCGTCATAGATATAGAAGTTAACCCCAAGTCATTTTTTGCCTTACAGAATTTATCGTCACATGCTTCGCTTGATATCGTGGATATTAGAGATAAGGAAAAAGTATCTAGGTACTTTGATAAATCCAGTTTTGATTATGTTTTTCATTTGGCGGCGGAGCCTATTGTTGAAGAGGCGTTTATAGATCCTTATTCTGCATTTGAAACAAATATAATGGGAGCTGTTAATATTCTTGAGGCGGTTAGGAAACACAAAGAAATAAAAGGAATTATTGTTGCATCTTCGGACAAGGCATACGGGAAAACAAAAAAAGCATATACAGAAGAATCACCTCTTAGGGGAGATCATCCATATGACGTTTCGAAGTCGTCTATGGATCTTATTTGTCAGTCATATTTTACAACGTATAACCTTCCCATTGTAATTACTCGTTTTGGAAATGTATATGGGGAAGGAGATTTGCATTTTAATAGAATTATCCCCGGTATTTGCAAGGCGGTGATAAAAAATGAAGTATTAGACATAAGAAGCGACGGGACTTATATTAGGGATTATTTATATGTAAAAGACGTAATAAATGGTTATATATTTTTATTAAAGAATTTTGAAAAAATAAAAGGAGAAGCTTTTAACTTTTCATCAAGTGATACGCTTTCAGTTGTTGATGTTGTTAAAAAAGCAGAACAAATATTAAGAGTAAAAATCCCTTATAAAATACTAGATATTGCCCAAAACGAGATTCCATACCAACATTTAAATGATGCTAAGATCAGAAAACTTGGCTGGAAATCAGAATACGATTTGGATGCAACTTTAAAATCTACTGTTCAGCGGTATAAACTCGTATTATGATTTTTACAAAAACTAAAATTGAGGGAATCTACATAGTTGAGCCGGAGCCAAAAACAGATGGGAGAGGATACTTTCAGCGTGTTTATGATATTAAGGAATTTAAAGACCATGGTATTGACTTTAAGATAGTTCAGGTTAATAACGCTATGTCTTTGCGTAAGGGAACAATTCGGGGTCCTCATATGCAAAAAGCTCCCAACTCCGAGGATAAATTAATGCAATGCGTCAAAGGTTCTATATTTGACGTATCAATTGATTTTCGGAAAGAATCACCGACTTTTGGTCAATGGATTAACAATTTATTAACAGACAAAAATAAGAAAATGGTATTTATACCAAAAGGAATTATGCACGGCTATCAAGTGTTAGAAGATAATACTGTCGTTCAGTATCCCGTCTCGCAATTTTATTCACCTTACGATGTAATAGGAATAAGATGGAATGATCCTTTTTTTAAAATAGAATGGCCAATAAGAGATGTTATTGTTTCTAAGATAGATAAAAGTTGGCCTTTGTTTTAACTTATGAAAAAATATCCATCTATTTCTATAGTTACGCCAACTTGGAATTCGCCGCTTCCTCTTTTTGAGCGGGTTTTAAGAACCTTAAAAAATCAAGAATACCCAAAAAACTTGCTAGAACACATTGTTATAGATGCAGGATCAGTAAACAACACTATAGAATTAGCGAAGAAGTATGGATGTGATATAACCGTACGTAGCGATCTAAAAATTCAAGAACAAGTTCGCGCAAGTCTTGGAATAAAAAAAGCAAAGAATGATATTATATTAATGCTTCAGTCGGATAACATTCCAACATCAAAAAATTGGCTTAAGGAAATGGTACAGCCATTTATAGACAATAAAAAAGTTTTTTGCACATTCAGCGCTTACAATGATTATGAAAAAAACATGTCAATAACTACTCGTTATGGGGCGTTTTTTGGCGCTGGAGATCCAACTCTGTATTATTTAGGTAAATCAGAAAAAATTCCACTTCTGCAAAAAAGATACAATAAGGGGAATATAATTGACGAAACATTGGCTTACTGGCTTGTTAGGTTTACAAAAAATACTTTGCCAACATTGGGAGACAATGGGCATATGTTTCTAAGGAGTGCTATGAATAAGGTAAATAAGGACCCAAACTTATATGTTCATCTGGACGCATTTGTTGACATGCTAAATCAAGGATATGATACTTGTGGAGTTATAAAGAACTCAGTTATTCATGTTATAACACCAAGTATTTTTACTTATGCAAAAAGAAGAGTCCAAGTTAAGCAAACATTTTATGATGGAAGACGGGGAAAGAGAAAATATCTTGTTTTTAGTTGGCGGTCTGGAAAGGATGTATTGAATCTCATAAAATTTACAATTTTTTCATTAACTTTTATTTTTCCGCTATATGAAAGTATTAAAGGGTATATAAGAATTAGAGATAAGGCATGGTTTTTGCATCCGATAATTTGTTTTTTGATAATACTTTCGTATGGACAATCAGAAATTGTGTGGTTTTTTAGAAAGAGATCTTAGAATGTTTTCTTCTGCCCAATAAATATGACGGATGGACTAAAAAAGTCAGTTTCAAATCCTTTACTTCCAAATAGTAATCTAAACATAGGATTTAAGACGTAATCCAAACTACAGATGCCTTTTAACAAATAATATTTTAAATTTTTTTTATCCATAGGAAGTCTTAATTTGAATGTTCCATAATTTCCGCAATATATTTTTTTAACGTTAGACCTATTGCATAACTTTTCTAATACATCCTCATTCATAATATCAAGATTGTGGTTTTTTAATAGGTCAGGTCTGAAGAATCTAAGCCTTAGAAAATTAAATCCTCTGAATCGCGGAATTTGAATTATAAAGTACCCTCCGGGTTTTGTTAAATCCAAATGCAGCTTAATTGCTTTTTCCGGTGGAATTATATGCTCTACGAATCCATAGGAAAAAACTGCGTCAAAGTGATTTTTAAATTTATTAAGTACTTTTTTATCAAAAGCATCACTCACAAAGACATCTACGCCATTCTTCCTAGAAATTTTTGCAGCTTCTTTTGAGTATTCTATTCCATAAGGTTTGTATCCAAGCAAGTCAGCTATTTTCTTCACTAACTTTCCGTTTCCACTACCTATTTCACAAATAGTGGGTTGAGCTTTTAATTGTTTAGTATATTTTGGTATATATTTTTCCAATATTGAATCGCAAAGAAAAATATCGTAAGAAGTAAATATTCCAGCCTTTAGTTTTACCTGAAGAGGGATGTTCTCGTTGTAATAGTTTTCCCAATCTTGTAGTTTATGCAGATTTTTAACTTTCACATATCGATTCTAATAAAAAATTACCCATATGGCAATATGTAGTAATATGACACATTTCCAAAGTTTTATAATATTCAGTAAGATATATATAGTTGTTGTTTTTATATGTTATTTAACTCAATTTCTTTTTTAATATTTTTTCCTGTTGTAATATTTCTCTACTTTCTCTTACCACACAAATTTAGTTGGGTTATTTTGCTTATTGCTAGTTGCATTTTTTATATGGCATTTATTCCTATCTATATTTTCATTTTGTTTGTTTTAATAATCATTGATTATATTGCGGGAATTAAAATACAACAATCCAAGGGTAAATTGAGAAAAGCGTATCTATTGTTGAGTATTTTTTCTACTATTGCATTCTTATTTATTTTTAAATATTTTAATTTTTTCAATGCTAATTTTGAAGTAATCGCACATTTTTTACATCTCAATTACCCTCTTCCCGTATTAGAACTTATCTTGCCGATTGGATTATCATTCCATACGTTTCAGAGCCTAAGTTATGTGATAGAAGTCTATAAAAGAAAGCAAAAAGCGGAACGCCATTTCGGTATATATGCATTGTATGTTATGTTTTATCCACAGCTTGTTTCTGGGCCAATTGAGCGTCCACAACATCTATTGCCTCAATTACATAAACATCATATATTCTCAAATGCTGATACAACAGAAGGATTAAAACGAATGATTTTTGGTTTTTTTAAAAAAATAGTTATTGCCGATAGGTTATCGCTTGTTGTTAACCAGGTGTATGCAAGTCCTCAGGATTACACGGGTATACCCCTTATTATTGCAACCGTTGCGTTTGCTTTCCAAATATATTGCGATTTCTCTGGCTACAGCGATATTGCTATTGGATCTGCTCGCGTGATGGGAATTACTCTGGTAGAAAACTTTAACTATCCATATGTTGCATCTTCAATACCGGAGTTTTGGCGTCGTTGGCATATGTCTCTCTATTCCTGGTTTCGTGATTATATTTATATTCCATTAGGTGGCAACCGAGGCAATTCCATTTTCCATTTTAGAAATATCCTTATAGTTTTTACGATAAGTGGATTATGGCATGGTGCACAATGGACATATGTTTTATGGGGGTTTTTACATGGTTTATATATGGTAATCTCTACGATTCTGAAAGGATATTTAGTGACTTTTAAGAATCTTTTTAAAACTAAGAATTTACAATCTTTCTGGCGTATGCTTTGTGTTGCTGCGACATTTTTTCTTGTTTGTGTTGCATGGGTATTCTTTCGAGCGAGTACCATAACTGATGCATGGTATATCTTGACACATGGGTTTATTGATTTAGAAAAAGTATCGCTGGCTATTTTTATAAATGACACCTTGACTCTTGATAAGTTAATTTTTGGTCAAGGAAAAGGTTTGGGGCTACTTCCAGAAGAGCTTTTGATCGCCGTAGTAAGCATAGGCGCAATGGGAATATATGAATGGATGCATGTAACAAAAAAAATAACGATGATTCCACAAGTAATACGATATGCAATTTACATCTTACTTATTCTAGCAATACTAAATCTTGGCATAACAAAAAAAATCCCTTTTGTATATTTTCAATTTTAATTTATGAATTTATGAAGTATTTTTTTATTAAGTTGTGCGTATTCTTATTTATTATTTATCTGTGCCAATTGCTTATTTCGAATGTGTTTCCTGCCAAAATTCCAACAACCGCAATAAACTTCAATCTCGCTAAGAAACAGGGGAAAATAGATATTGTTTATTTCGTAGACAGTGTCAATGACACAGTAGATAAATCAGACAAGGATGGTAGTGCGATTAGTACGTTTTTGGAACATTTGTTAGTTCGTAAAAGAATTGGGCTGCTTGGACAGCCTGCATCTCAACCGGATGTTTACGCAGCATATGCAGCATATGTTTCCCGTCTTAAGCTACTCCCAGATTATCTCATTATTGCAATCAATATGCGTGCTTTCGGTTCTATATGGGATAAAGAGTCTTCGTATCAATTTGAAGAGCAAAAACTTTTTTTTAATACATTTGCAGGTACACTGCTCATGCCTTTTTGGCCATTTTTTTCCAATAGTGGATTTTTGAATCTAGAGCCGATTTCCAATCAATCAGATTTAGACCCTATTTCTAATAAAGTTAAAAATATATCTTTTAAGGCATTACGTAAAATTGGTTTTATAAGCGATCCAAAAAATAAAAGTAACGATGATTACAATACTTATTCAGAAGATCGTATACGGAACTTAATTCATGCTAATTATATGTATAATTTGACAAAAGATCACAGAAAGGTACAGTCACTTCTTCAAATCGTTAACACCTTTGAATCTAAAAAAACGAAGCTTATTTTTTATTTTACCCCAATTGATTACAAATTAAAAAAAGCCTACATGGGTAATGACTTCGAAGCTCATCTGAAGAAAAATATAAATCTCGTTAAATCACTACTTATAAAAAAACACGTAGCTGTATTAGATCTATCGATGAGTCTTCTTACGGAAACATTTACTTCGCTTTCCATAACAAGTCCAGATGTAAATATAGAGAATTTTTATAATAATGAGCATTTGACAGAGCAGGGAAGACGATTTGTCGCACAATCCCTAGCAATTGAGATACAGAAAGAAAATTAAAGAAGAGATGCCTAATCAACGCTTTTTTCTTCGTATAATTAATTGTCTTCTCAGCATGTAAGTGATATACTCATTTTCGTAATTTAAAATGAAAAATGCACAAGAAAAAAAATAGTAGTGACAGGAGGAGCAGGATTTATCCAGCACCAGCCTTATAGTTTGGTTTTAAAACAAAAATTAATATTAAAGTATGGATAAAAGAAGAAAAAAAATTCTAGTTACAGGTGGTGCTGGATTTATTGGCTCGCATATTACAGAGCTTCTTTGCGACAAAGGATATACGGTTGCTGTTGTTGACGATTTGCGTTTTGGCTATAGATCCTTTGTAGATAAACGCGCCAAGTTTTTTCGGATTGCCATTGAAGATTCAGAAGCTATAGAAAAGGCACTTGCGGGAGTAGATGTTGTAATGCACCTTGCCTCATCAAGCATTATTACTTTCTCCTATGAGCACCCGATTGAATACTTTGAAAATAACCTTCTCAATGGCATAAAACTGCTTGAGGCAATGAGAAAAAAGGGTGTTGGGAAAATAATTTATTCCTCAACTTCATCTGTCTATGGAGAACCCAAAAAAGTTCCAATTAAAGAAGATAATCCTACAAATCCATTGAATGCATACGCTGCATCTAAACTTGCTTTTGAACAGGCATTAATTTCTTATTACCATTCATTTGGCATAGAAAGCGTTTCATTACGTTACTATAATGCTTATGGCCCAAGGGATGAGCAAAAGCCAAGAACTCGTGCTGTACCTATGTGGATTGAGGCTATTCTAGAAAATAAACCCATTCCGTGGCATTGGCAGGGAAGACAAGTTAGAGATTATATATACGTCAAAGATGTAGCTCAGGCACATTTTGATGTCCTAAATCTTAAAGGAATTTACTGTTTTAATATTGGTTCAGGTAAAGGAGTTGTGATGAAAGACGTATTGAAAACACTTGAAAAGATTGTAGGAAGAAAACTCAAGACGCAAGATTTAGGAGAAAGAAAAGGAGATCCAATGAAATCTTTTGCTGATATTTCAAAAATTAAAACAGCTGTGGGTTGGATTCCCAAAGTAACGCTAGAGGATGGATTAAGGGAAACATTTGAATATTACAAAAATAAGAAACATGAAAACGATTAAACAGGCAGTTATTCTAGCAGGAGGAAAAGGAGTAAGGCTTAGACCTCTTACGTTAAAAACTCCAAAACCGATGATCAAAATTCACGGAAAGCCTTTTTTGGAATATATAATTGAACTTCTTAAAAACAATAGAATTGAAAAAGTTTTGATACTAACTGGATATTTACACGAGCAAATAGAAAATTATTTTAGAGACGGAAGAGAATTTGGTTTATCAATTTCTTATTTGTATAGTCCGATTGAAGACGACACTGGGACAAGGGTTCAAAAAGCGAAAGATTTGATTGAAGGTACATTCCTCCTTTTATATTCAGATAATTATTGGCCGCTTAGATTGGGCAAACTATATTCATTTTATAAAAAAAAGAAGAAGGAAGCATTAGTTACAGTATATTCAAATTTAGATAATTATACAAAAAACAATATCCTTGTTAGCGATAAAGGATTCGTTGAGGTTTACGATGAAAGCAGACAAGCACCAGGACTAAATGGTGTAGATATAGGATTTTTTATTTTGAATAAAGACATTTTGAAAAATCTTCCAAAAGAAAATTTCTCGTTTGAAAAAATAGTAATCCCAGAGTTAATTGCAAAAAAAGAGCTCGCCGGATTTTTGACTCATCATAAGTATTATGGATTAAGTAATCCCGAGCGCATTCCTGCTATTGAGGATTTTTTTATTCCTAAGAAAGTGGTGTTTTTAGACAGAGACGGTGTTATCAATAAGCGGCCGCCAAAAGCAAAATATATTACATCATGGGACGAGTTTGAATTTTTACCAAAAGTAAAAGATGCGTTAAGGTTGTTGAAGAAAAAAGCATATATAATTTTTATTGCTACAAACCAGCCTGGAATTGCCAGGAAAATGCTTACAGAAAATCAGTTAAACAATATTCACAAAAAATTAATAAAAGAGTTAGAAAAAATAGAAGTTGAAATAAAAGATATATTTGTTTGTATGCACGGATGGGATGAGGGATGTTTTTGCAGGAAACCGAAGCCGGGCATATTCTTTGAGGCTGCAGCAAAATACAATATCAACTTATTCAAGAGTTATTACATTGGAGATGATACCCGTGATATTATTGCTGGCAATATGGCAGGGTGTAAAACATTCTTAGCTAACTCAAGGAATAGCCTATACTCAATAGTTAGTAAATATTTATGATTATTTCAAGAACGCCGCTTAGAATTAGTTTTGTTGGCGGAGGAAGCGATATTGCTTCTTTCTATCGTAATACTCCCGGCGCTGTTGTTTCAACTGCAATTAATAAATATATCTATATTGCGGTAAACAAGCAGTTTGATGGAAGAATAGTCCTTTATTATTCAAAAACGGAAATTGTTAAGAAACTTACCGATATTGAAAACAACTTAATTAGAGAGGCGCTTCGATTAACAGGTATTGAAGGAGGAATTCATATTACATCAATTGCCGATATTCCCTCTGAGGGTACAGGAATGGGTTCTTCGAGCTCTTATATTGTAGGACTTCTAAACGCATTGTATGCGTATCAAGGTAAGCATGTAAATGCTGAAAAGTTAGCAAGAGAAGCATGCCAAATTGAAATAGATATATTAAAAAAACCTATTGGGAAACAAGATCAATACATTGCAGCATACGGTGGATTTCAGTACGTCAAGTTTAATTCCGATGATTCTGTTTATGTTGATCCAATTGTTTGTAAAATAGAAACAAAAAAAATGCTTGAAAAAAGATTATTGCTTTTTTATACTGGAATCACGCGATCATCAGCTCCAATTCTGGCAAAACAGACAAAAAATATGGCAACACAAACTGGGAAAAGAAAATTTATGATTAATATGGTACATCTGGCAAAAGAAATGCACAACGCGTTAAATAAAAATAAGCTTGATAATTTTGGTAAAATACTTCATGAGAATTGGCTTTTGAAAAAGCAAATGGCGGAAGGAATAACAAATTCACAAGTTGATAAATGGTATAAAGCTGCATTAAAAAATGGGGCAACCGGAGGAAAGCTTTTGGGAGCGGGTGGGGGAGGTTTTCTTCTTTTTTATGCGCCTGAGGAGAAACATGAAAAAATTAAAAATAGCTTGTCTAATCTTACCTATCAAAAATTTACATTCGAGCCGCAAGGAAGCAAAATTATTTTTGTTGATTAAGTTATGAAAAAAAACACACTTCTTGATCCAAAAGATTTTATAAACGAATACTTGTTTGAGTTGAAGCGTTGTCTTTCGTCTTTAGACAAAACAAAGATAGAGCTTGTCATAGACTTATTGGTTGAAACATACAAAAAAGACAGAAAAGCATTTATTTTAGGTAACGGTGGGGCCGCGACAACAGCTTCTCATATGGCTTGCGATTTAGGAAAAGGAACCCTACAGCGAGTTTATGATAATTCAGAAAAGCGCTTCAGGGTTATTTCGCTTACGGATAATGTAGCTATTATGACAGCTTTTGCGAATGATTTAAGTTTTGATGATATTTTTGTTCAACAGTTACGCAATTTGCTTGAGACAGGAGATGTTGTTATAGCGCTTTCTGGGAGTGGAAATAGTCCAAATATTGTTAAGGCAATTGAATATGCTAAATCATGTGGTGCAGTAACAATTGGTATATTAGGATTTAAAATAGGGGGTAAGCTTGGAAAGATGGTCGATTACTCAATTGTAGTTGACAGTAATCATTATGGTCCAATTGAAGACATTCAACTCGTATTGAATCACATGATTGCTGCATGGATTGCAAAAGTTAAAAATATTCATGATGGAAAGGAAGAGTTAGTGAACGAAAACAAAGCAGTGCCTTTCAAATAAATCTAATGAAAGCAAAATAGCTACATGCAAAAAAGACCTTTTTTTTCAATCGTAGTTCCAACGTATAATAGAGCATCAGATTTACAATTTGCCCTATATTGCATTTTTCAACAGAGCTTTTCGGATTATGAAGTAGTTATTTCTGATAATTGCTCAACAGACAATACTGAAAATATTTTTAATAAGCTAAAAAACAAAAAAATACGTTACTTTAGAAATAGAAAAAATATTGGGATGATCCTAAACCAAAAAAAAGCAATAGAGTATGCAAGGGGAGAATACGTATTCCTTCATGGTGATGACGATTTTCTTTTATACGATAATTCTCTTGGAGAAGTACACGAGCAGATTATTGGGCGTAGACCAGGATATGTTCGACTTAATTATGTTAGTTTAGCTTTTGATAGGAAACATATATTTTCCTACAAAGTTAATAAACCGTTTGAAAAAAATTACTACTTACGCCCTCATGCAAAAAGCGAAGATGTATTGTCATTTATTGTGGATTCAGACAATTATTTTTTTACGGGAATAATTTTCAGAAATGACTTACCAAAATCTATTACTATGATCGATACAGATCCATCTCCATGGATAGATATCCTTTTTTATATGACTAAAAATTATGGTGCTTATTTTATTCCTAAACAACATCTTGTCGCCTCTTGGTCTCGAAGAACGAAAAAAAATGAGGACCATGGTTTCTACGATCCAGTAGAAGGAAAATTAAAAGCTGAAAATTATTTTGAAATAGTTAGGGGGAAAATAAGCAAAGAAGTATATCAGAGATTTTTACATAAGGAACTTATGACAATTTATGTTAACTTATTTCCAGCGATCAAAGTAAGTGTGGGAAATAAAAAGATGCTACAGATTTCCAAAAGAATATACTCATTAGATCCGACAATAACAAAAAATATTAGTTATTGGATATATTTTATTGCGACATTAGTTCTTCCAAGGAGTGTGCTAAGGATTGTTAAAGACATATATCTCTATTTATATATGAGGTTTTCAAAAGTAGATGACGAAAAACAGATTGTTAATAGATTAAACGAGCTGGAAAGCAAATATGCTTATGCAAGGGAGAATGTTTTAAAATGATAGAGTTTAATTACGATGTAGAATTCATGAATGCTAGGGGTGCAAAGCCGAAAACGTATCGTATATCTTTTAATCAAGATTATAGGCTTTGGTCTTTGGCGAAAACAATTAAGCTCAATAAAGGACAAATGTTGGATATTGGATGCGGTGGAGGGATATTTACAGAAAGCCTTCCTTATTACTTTCCAAACGCGAAAATATTTGGCTGTGATATAAGCAGTACTGCTATAGACTATGCTAAAAAGTTTGGTAGCGGGAAAATAAAGTATTCCGCATATATAAAAACAAAAAGACTTCCCTATAAAGATAATTTCTTTGATGTTTGTGTCTGTTTAGATGTTCTTGAGCATGTATCTGATGTGAATTTTTTTTTGAAGGAAGTAAAAAGGGTGCTCAAAAAAAATGGCAAATTTTTCTTAATTGTACCGTGTGAAGGACAACCATTCACCCATACGTGGCTATTCCAAAGAATACGTATTGGTCAGAATCTAACTAATCGATGGTTTGGACACATTCATCCCGAGTATACTCACCAATATGTCATAGCGCTTCTCAAAAAGTACAGGTTTGATATTAAAGAAACAGCCTACAGCGAACATTTTTTTTATCAGTTTATACACTTATTAATCTTATTTTTGCCAAAGCGTATATTAGAGATTTTCATTGGGGAAGAAAAGGTACATGAATATAATGCTGCTAGCACTATTAGATCGCCAAAAAGCAAGTTTGACCCTGTTTTTATTGTTCGAAAATACTGGCTTGCATCTTACAACTTTATGATGAAGTATCCATTGTTTTGGGAAACGGTGCTTTTCAGAAGGATTTCTCAGACAGCATGGAAATTACATGTGCTTACAAGTAGAAAATAGAAGTAGAGCAATCGCTGAGGCTATAACTTTTTTCCTACGATAATAATGTTAGAAGCAAGCGAGACGATCTGAGAGAATACCCTATCTATAAATAATAAAAGAGGCGGAAAGGCAAGAAATTCCGCGCCGGCAGTCTTAATAATCTTAAATCCATACAGTCCCAAAAGATCTTTAAGGGAGCCATGAGTAAAAATTCGTAAATGGCCAAGCGGACTTCTAAGCGAAGTGAATTTTCTTGTAAACTTTAATCCGAGTGTTTTATCAACAGTACTCACTTCGGTAAAAAAAGGCTGAAACCCTACCAATAGCAAAATTCGGTTAAACCATGCTGCGAGATTTGGAGTAGCAACAATAAATAATCCGTTTTTTTTTAATACTCGTTTTGCTTCTAAAATAAGGTAATCAGGACTAACAACATGTTCAATAATATGTGAAGCGACAACGATATCAAAATATCCATCAGGATATTCCCATTTTTTTTCGACATCTCCAAGTCTTGCTTTGACACCGTTTTTTTGAGCAACTTTTACTGCTTCCGGGTTCATATCGAATCCATATACATTATTACCAAATGTTTTACCTAGCGTGCTAATTCCGCAGGCTACATCAAGTACCTTTTTGCCAGGATAAAATGAAATTGCAAGTTTAGATTTAACAATTTTTACCCACTCTTTGTTTATGCGAGCTGTCGAGTCATCAATGTAAGATTTGGAATAATATTGCTGGTATGGATTTTTTGTGTTCAAGTGTTAAAAGCATACCATATCATTGATTGTGCGTAAAGAAGTTCTCAAGCAAATTGCCTTTTATGCCGGCAAATGATAAACTAATTCCTACATTCATTAAATGGAATTATTAATTTCTTTCTACGACAACGCCCTAATTTATTATTCAAATATTTTTTTTGCCACATTATTCCTGATTGGAATCTTAGGAATTTTCTTAACAATGAAAGGAATAGTTTACTTAAATAGAGAATTTAGGAAAATTTTCAGCGACATAAAAAACGGCATTAGCAAAATAAGAATTAACCAAATAGGAATAAAAAAAATAAAAATAGATAAAAATCTCTCTTCAGCTAATGTTATAAAACAGTTCCTTATAGAAAAGTTTATTAAAAGTTTTAAAGATGTACTTAAAATCATAAAGATTATCTTTATTAGGATAAATGCTGGGTTTGAGTATTTACAATTGAAGGTAGAAAAAATATTTAAAAAGATAGGAAAAGAAATTTTTATTGAGGAATAATTTTTATGATAAAAAAAGTTTTTATAGTCATTATTATATTTTTTTTGCTGACCCCAAACTATGGCTTTGCAAAAACAGATTATACTCTTGCCTGGCCAGGTATTCTTCCAGACAATCCGCTTTATAAATTGAAAGTTTTAAGGAATAAGATTATTGGAAAAATAATTATAGATCCTGTTAAAAAAGTTGAATTTGATTTACTTATGGCAGATAAGACAATTTATGCCAGTAAGTTATTGGTAGATAAAGGAGAAATTGTTTTGGCTAAAGATACTGCCTTAAAAGGCGAGAATTATTACAGCATTATTGTGCAGGATTATAATGGAGCTTTGTTGAAGGGTAAGAAAATACCATCCTCACTTGATCAAAAAATAACTTTGGCCGCAATAAAGCATCAAGAGATCTTTAAAAAGTTGGAGAGTGTGGTTTATGGGGAAGACAAAAAAACTTTTCGGATTGTAGATAATTTTTCTAAAATTAACTATCAATTTATTGTAGGATTAAGGATTCCTAAAAAAGAAAATGGAAAGTAAATTTAAAAAAAGCAATATCATCAACAAAAATTCCTCTATTTTTATTGTATCATTTTCCCTTTATAAAAAGGGGAAACGATTACCCAAAAACGGGATGATCGAGCCAATGATTTCATTTTTTGCGCCTAAGGTTAAAACGCTATTGTTAGTGGACCAGCCACATCCGCTCAGCGACACAATTAACCCGCTGATCGAGAAATACCAGAATGCCAAGCAGATTAAAAAATATTCCTTATCAGCATTTTTGTATTTTCCTATTTACCTTTATTGTTTGATGGAAAGAAAAGGGTTAACGCGCATATCTTATAAGCTGAGAGATTTTTTCTCCGTAATCTTTATGGCTCTAACACAAAAAGGGAACTATGATTTGTTTATTGGGCTGGAAGCAATTAATGCGCTTGCGGGTATAATTTTGAGGAAATTAGGTAAAGTTGAGATAGTTGTATATTATGTCTCTGATTATTCTCCTAATAGATTTAGCAAATTTGGGAAAAAACTATTTAATACATTATATTTGTGGCTTGATAGATTTTGTGTTTTACATGCAGATTTTACCTGGGATGTCTCTTCAGCAATGCAAGAAGGTAGGTTGAAAAATGGACTTAATTCTGAAAAGAAATATCGTGTGATTCATGTTCACAATGGATTATTCCCTTCACAAATTAGGTCTCTTCCAATATCTAAACGAACTCCCAATAGTCTTGTATATTTAGGAACTTTAGAACCGGATTTTGGTGTTGAATTAGCTATTAAAGCACTTAAAGAAGTAAAAAGGAAAAACCCAAAATCTATGCTATGGATTATCGGGGGAGGGAAAGAACTTCTAATTTTAAAAAGGTTAGTACAAAAGTTAAAGCTTGAGAAGTCAGTCATTTTTTATGGTTTTGTAGAAGATAATAATGAAGTGGCAAGAATTGTTAGAACTTCTTATATCAGTCTTGCGCCATATAGAGCCTTTCCTGAGTCTCTTCGGTGGTATGGAGATGCAGGAAAAATACGCCAGTATCTGGCCGCTGGTTTGCCAGTCGTAACAACTCAAGTTCCGCCGCTTGGTAGGCATATTGTAGAAAAAGGTGCTGGAATAATGACAAAAGATACAGTAGAAAGTTTTTCTAATGGAATAATGCAATTATTGTCAAATCATACATTGTACGCTAAGCTTACAAATGCTGCAGAAAGAATAAGCAGAGATAATACATGGGAAAATGTCTATACAAAAGCGTTTAATGATATGGAGGCAATAGATAATAGTCGGTTGTAGTATTTATTTCTTGCCTGCAATTGTATATACTTAAGTCTACATAACAGCATATGGATTTCCTTCAATATTATAAAAATAAAAAAATTGTTGTACCCGGCGGAAACGGATTTGTTGGTAGTCATATAGTTGAGATATTGAAAAAAATTCCATGCGAAATATTTATTCCTAAAACATTGGAAGGAATTGATTTTCGAAAATACGAAGATTGTTTTTCCTATTTGGATAGTAAAAAACCACAGATAGTTATTAATTGCGCAGCAATTCAGGGAGGAATTGCGTACCACAACGGTAAACAGGCTGATCTTTTTATCGACAACATGTTTATTGGAACTTTTCTTATGAAAGCTTCTCAAAAAGCAGGCGTTGATAAATTTATTAATGTGGTTGCGGGATGTTCATATCCGGGTTATTTGGAAATTTCGGAAATGAACGAGGAGGATTACTGGAGCGGAAAACTGCATGACAGTATTTTTAGTTATGGATTTGCGCGAAAAGCATCAACCGTATACGGTCTTGCGCTTAAAAAACAATATAATTTTAATTCAATTCATTTAATTATGGCTAATATGTATGGTCCGGGTGAGCATTTTAATCCTGAGCAAAGCAAAGCACTTGCAGGATTGATAAAAAAGATTTACGAGGCGAAGGAAAATAAGATTTTGGAGGCTGAAGTGTGGGGTACAGGTAAGCCAATAAGAGATTGGCTGTACGTTAAGGACGGAGCAGAGGGAATTTTACGCGCAGGAGCTGTCTATAATGATATTGAGCCGATGAACATAGCAACAGGTGTTGGTATATCGGTAAAAAAATTGGCGGAAACAATAAAAGAGATAGTAGGATACACGGGAAATTTAACATATAACACTTCTAAGCCTGATGGAGCGCTTCGTAAAACTTTTGGAATTCATACAATGAAGAAGGAATTAAAGTGGATACCTAAGACATCAATAGAAAAGGGCATTAAGGAAACTGTTGAATGGTTTTCGAAAAACTATAAAAAGGCAATTGTATATTAACTTATTTGAAAACACTTGTTGTTATTGGCGGAAATGGAATGTTAGGGTCGGATTTGGTCAGACACCTCTCAGCTACATTTCGTGTTACCGCTATCGATAGAAAAAATTACAGCACATATATTGGTAGTTCTTTTGATGTCCTCATTAATGCCAATGGCAATAGCAAACGTTTTTGGGCAAATACAAATATATTTGATGATTTTACTGCGTCTACAGTGTCTGTATACAAAAGCATATTTGATTTTAAATTTTCTACTTATGTATATATATCCTCAAGCGATGTATACGCGAATCATTCAGGTAGTCAATTTACTTCTGAAAATCAAGCGCAAGATTCAAGTAAATTATCAGCATATGGATTCCATAAATATCTAAGCGAAAGGATCGTAGAAAATAACTGCAGAAATTATATAATTTTAAGATCGTCTTTAATACTAGGAAGCAATCTAAAAAAAGGACCCTTATACGATATTCTTAATAGGAAACCTTTTTATATATCTGATTCTTCTCGTTTACAACTGATTACTACAAAAGAAATATCTCGTATAATCAGTTTTTTGTTAAATAAAAAAATTACAAAAGAGATATTTAATATGGGAGGAAAAGGCATTGTTGATTTTAAAAAAATACAAAAGTATTTTTCTGTTCCTGTCACATTTTCCAAAGATACAGAAATACAGATTTATGAAACTAACGTCTCAAAGCTTAATAATATATTTCCTCTAAAAACTTCAGAACTTTATTTACAAGAATTTTTGAAAACTCTACAATAAAATTTTAATATGGCAGACAAAGCGTTTGATTACGAAGAAATGTTTATGGGAGTTAGGAAAGAAAAGCCCAAAACATATTTTCGCTCTTTCAAGCAAGATTATAGACTAAGATCGTTAGTAAGGACAATTAAATTAAATAAGGGTAAATTGTTAGATATAGGCTGTGGGGGTGGAATGCTGACAGAAAGTCTTCCATATTATTTCCCAAAAGCCAGTATATTTGGTTGTGATATTAGCAAGAGTGCGATAAAATATGCCGCAAAGTTTGGAAGCGGAAAAGTAAAGTATAATCAAATACAGAATAATCGTTTTCCCTACAAAAATAATTTTTTCGATGTATGTATTTGCTTGGATGTTTTTGAGCATATTCCTGATGCAGATTTTTTTCTAAGTGAAGTAAAAAGGGTGCTTAAAAAAAGCGGCAGTTTTTTCTTGATAGTTCCGTGTGAGGGTGAAAGATTTACTTATACTTGGTTTTTTCAAAAAACTCATTTAGGAGAAGACCTTACCTTTCGTTATCTTGGTCATATTCATCCTGAGTTTACTCACAAAAGGGTTATCGCTCTTTTGCAAAAATACGGATTTTCAATTCAGGAAAAAGCATATAGCGAGCATATATTTTATCAGCTTATACAATTTATTGTTTTGTTCCTGCCTAAAATATTGTTAGAGATTTTCTTAGGGAAGAATAAGGCAAATGAATATACGAATAGCAGCTTGGTCAAAGCTCCAAAAAATAATAATGATTATCTTTTGAAAGTGCGAAATCTTTGGTATAAAGTATGGGATTTTATGATGTTTTATCCCATGAACTGGGAAACGTTATTGTTAAGAAGAGTTCCTGTAACAGCATGGAAGCTACATGTTTTAAGTGAAAAAAAATAAATTCATAAATCAAATATAAAACTATGAAAAAGAAATCTAAAGATAAAAATATTCTGATTACTGGTGGTAGCGGTTTTATTGGATCTAATTTTTTAAGTTATGCTTTAGGACAAGACAATAGCAATAGCAAGAATGATTTAAACTTAAAAAAATTACAATACAGAATAATAGCTCCCAGTCATGGAGAATTAGACATTCTTAATATAAATCAACTAAGGAATATGTTTAAAGATCTCTCTCCGGAAATTGTAATCAATTTTGCAGCGCATAGGGATGCAAATTCCGCTGAGCTTCAAAGAGGTAATATAAATGGACCAGTTTGGAAAACTAATGTTAAAGGAGTTGGGAATATATCCAAAGTTTGCCAGGAATATGGTAGTTTTTTTATTCATATTTCGACAGATATGGTTTTTTCTGGTAATCGTGATAATCATGGTCCTTATGATGAAAAAACTAAGCCAGAGATGAGATTGGAAAATCTTTCATGGTACGGATGGACAAAAGCTGAAGGAGAACGTGTTCTCGCAAGTAATAAAAAAACTGCAATAATTAGGGTCGGAAACGTAACCAACATTCTTTATGATCCTAAGCTTGATTATGTAGGAAAAATATTGTTTTTATTTGACCACGGTAAACTGTATCCGTTATTCAATAATCAGTATCTCACGTTAACGTATATCCCTTCAATATTCGAAGTTATAGAAGTACTTATTGAGAGCAAAATAGATGGTATATTTCATGTAGCCAGCAAAAACGTCTTTACCCCTTATGGGCTGGGTGAATATTTGATTAAAAAAATACGAAATAAGACAGGTGTGATAAGAAGTATAAGTATAAATGACTATCTTAAAAAATCGCCTAATAGGTATCCCAAATATGGGGGTCTTTTGGCAGAAAAAACTGGGCAGCAATTACAAGTAAAATTATTTGATTGGGAGCAAATTGTTGATTTTTATGTAGATAAAATGGAATCATCTTTTCACGAGTGAATAAAGAACTCCAAACACTCCAGCAATAGATTCAGCTGTTTTCATTATAATAAATAAAAAAGTGTCTTTTGGCCGCGATATGAATATTTTCCAATTCCTAATGTGCGATGCTCGAATGGGGAAATAGCCTTTTATACTTATTAGAGGTCTCTTGCGTATATATTTCAAAACTTCCCTCTTATACATAAACTGTTTTTTTAATAAATGAATTAACGTCAACTTTCCTTCATTAGCCATTACTAAGCTCTTAATTCGTCCTACTTTATATCCTCTCTCAAGCGCCTTTTGATATAGATCCCGATCGTCTCCTCCCCCTGCTATATTTTCATCGTATCCTTTTAATGTATCCCATACTGTTTTTTTAAAAAATCTTGGAGACTCAACTGTATCATCGTTCCAAAAAAATCTTCTTTCTAAATTTTTAGCACTTGCCCAAGGGCCTTCTCCAAATGAGTCTTCAGGAAGTATTACTGCGTCAAATCCGTTATTGCATAATTCTATTGCTTCTTTGACAACGTTTCTGCTTAATTCCATATCTGCATCCATATGATAAATGAATTCACCCCTTGCTTTTGTAGCGGCATAATTCCTTTTTTTAGTAGCATCAAATAATCCCTTTTTTACATTTGGAATAAATATTAAAATCTTACAGCTATACTTTTTAGCAATTTCAATTGTCTTGTCCATGTCTTGAGACTTTCCATCTATAATTATAATTTCAATATCCTTATAGCTTTGAGATTTTATATGCGCCAAGCATTCATCAAGATATCTGGAGGAGTTTTTGGTTGGAATAATTATAGATACAAGCCCTTTTTTCATATTTATTTTTTTTGACTAAGTATTGCTACACCGAGTCCATTTTTATTCTCTAAAAGAAAATCTAGTAATGTCAAAAGATAAAGAAAAGGGAAGATAATACCTGCAAGGACAAAGCTTTTTGAAAGAGTCAAATGGTTTAATTCCCATGATAATTTTCCAAAGAAGCCAAAAGTGTCTTTAGATACAATTATTTTAAATCCTAATTTTTCAAGTGAATTCTCAAGGTCATGTCTCTCGATTCCTTCACGAATATGATCTTCGTGATGCCATTTCTTGAATGAGTTAAAGATACGTTTTTGATTTGGTTGGGGGGCATGAATATATAAATATCCACCGCTTTTTAAAAGATGAGAAAAATTCTCAAGTACTGATTCATAACGATCTATATGCTCAAGCACATCAATACTTACAATAAAATCGTACGTTGTTCTCTTTTCTAACCTTGTTGCATCCATATAGATAAATTTAACATTCTTTAGCCCCAACTCTTTAGCCATTATTTGGCAGGATTTTAACTTATATTTATCTATATCTCCTCCTGTAACTTTTGCTTGAGGGTAAGTTTGCCCAAGTAAAAAAGTATATGCGCCAATTCCGCACCCTACATCAAGAATTTTTTTTAGATTTTTATTTAAAAGATTGGTAGCTAAAATTTTTTTAAAATACATACTGCGGATCTGGAATCCGCTTTCTGGTATTCCAAATAACATTATGTAGATTTTCTTAAAAAAAGAGATGCTTGAGTTAGCCTTTATTTTTTTTTGATAGTGGTTGTTAATTTCTCCGAATGACGCAATGAGAACATCAAGATGTTTCGCATATTCTTTCCCAAACATATTAATGCTTTCTCCTTATTCTTTCGAGAATACTCAAGCTCTCTTTGGATGAACGATCCCAATTAAAGCCGTTTGTCCATAGTGTTGCATTTGCACTTAATCTTTCACGAAGGCTATTATTTTTCAAAATCTCACAAATTTTTTTAACAAAATCTTCTTCGTTTTGTGCAAGCAATCCCGTCTTTGTGTCCTGTATAGATTCTGTTAGTCCTGAAACATTAAACCCCACGGCTGGCGTGCCATATAGATTTGCCTCAATAACCGCTATGCTCCACCCTTCTCCTATTGATGGATTGACAAAAAGCCATGATTTGGAAAGTAATATTTTTTTATCTTTGTCGCTTACCGGACCGGCCAAGCTAATTTTTTTCCGTAACGGATTTTTCATTATTAAATCAGCGAGATTTGCCGCTTCTGTTCCCCATCCGGCAATAATCAAACGAGCTTTTGGTACTTTTTCAACTATCTTCTGAAACATGTTGACAAGCAAATCAACTCTTTTATATTTTTTAATTCTTCCTAAATACAGAAGTGTAGGGTTTGAAAATTTCTTCATTGGAGTTTTTGATAATTGATTCAATTTACTCATTCCGCAATAAACAACAGTTATATTATCTTTTTTAAAACCAATATCTATAAGTTGTTTTTTTGTAGTTTCTGATATAGCTATAATTGGTAAATGTCTATAGAGTAATGGAAAGATAAATTTTTCTATTGCAAATCCAATATGGCTCAGAGGGGCAGGGAATTCATAAAAGAATTGGTTGCCATGTATATGATAAACAAAGCTTATTTTGGGGGTTCTACAAAATATTGGAGTGAAGAATGGAATACCGTTTTCAACATCTATGACAACATCTGCTTTTCCTCTAAAGCGTGTAAGATAATACCATACTGCCCAAATGTAAAGACTATATCTTCCTCCTTTTCTATATATTTTTATGCTATTTATTATTTCAAAAGACGGAAGATCTTTTTCTATATCTTGTCCACAGAAAACTGTAACTTCATGTCCCATTTTTACCCAGCGTACGGCTTGCTCAAAAACATAAATCTCGCCTCCACCAGCCCAACTATGCTTGAGATCTCTCCAGTTAAAGATAAGTATCCTCATTTAATTTTAGAATATAACATTTTACCATACTGACAGAATACTGTATATTATTAATATATCTATATGACAAAATTGCAAATATTTTTGGTAGTTTTTGTTCTTTTTATAGGGTTAGTTCTCAAACTGCATAATTACTCAATTTACCCTCAGCGAGGAGCAACTAGCGACGAATACTCCTATTCTTTTTTAGGAGTAAGTCTTTTGGCAAAACATGTTCCCATTTCATGGTCAGCAATTTCAGCATATAAACATAGGTCGGATTTAACTATTAAAAATTTGTATTTCCCAATAGTATATCCGTATTTTGACCACCCGCCTTTAAATGGATTAGTTGTTGGGGGTTGGGCTCTTCTTTTTGGGCAGGACACATTTTCAAAAATCGAATTAAAAACTATTCGGTTAGTCCCTATTTTTCTGTCAATGGTGTCATCTGTTATTGTTTTTATTTTAGGGTTTCGTCTATATAATTTTAAAACAGGCACATGGGCACTTTTGATTTATTCAACAACCGCAATTTTTGTTATGAATGGAAGAGTGGTGCTCGCTGAGAATTTATTAGCGCCCCTTTTGCTAGCATCAGTTTATCTATTTCATATTTTTAGAGCGAATATGAATTTAAAAAAAACAATAATTATAAGCATACTTTGTGGATTATCATTTTGGACAAAAGAATTGGGAATCGCTGTCTTGTTAAGTATGATTTATCTTTTTATTGCGGAAAAAATTAAGATAAAATTTACATTAGGATTAATCGCAACTTCTTTGTTTTTCGTACTGCTTTACGCTCTCTATGGGGCGTATTATGATTGGGAAGTTTTTAAGGCTGTTGTGTCAATTCAATCAGACCGAGTGGTGGGGCCCGAAACACTATTATACGTAACATCCATTCCTATTATCATCAATAAAATATATTATGACGGTTGGTATTTTCTAGGGTTTATTTCTTTTTTCCTAAGTTTTCTGGATTATAAGAAGCATAGGTTTATTCTCGTTCCCGCTTTTATATATTTTCTCCTAATGATTTTTTCTCTTACCGAAAGAGGAGAAATGGGATGGTATCTTATTCCTCTTTTTCCTTTTATGGCAATATTCACCGCAAATTTTCTGGTAGAGGGTTTAGAAAAGAAGAATTGGTCTATCTTTGCATTGCTAATATTTGTTGGACTATACGAAGTCCAATACTTATTTAAGAGTAATTTTGGTTTGACTTCTATGCAGTTTCGTATGATTCTTATCTTGATGTTTTGTCCTTTCCTTCTTGCCTACGCTTTTAAAAAAGAGCAGCTTTTCTCAAAATTAGGAAACGCAGCGTTTTATATACTTATTTTTGGCAATATTCTTCTAACCTATAATTACGTCCACCCGTCATAATGTGTTAAAATGCTTAGCAAATGTTTTTATTACATTTCTTCAAGAAATATTGGGTAGTTCTTTTAATTAGTTTTTTCCTTTTCATAATTCCTTTTTTTTGGTTTAAGCCAGGAGAGGTAGATTTAGGCGGAGACGGAAATAGACTATATTTCTACGATCCGCTATCATTTATTAAAAATGTTAGCTTGTATGCTATAGATTCTGAGGGAAAGGGTAATGTTGAACAAAGACACGCTTATCTTGTATATGTTGGTTTATTAGCTTTAATAAAGCACTTTATTGACTCACCGCATCTGTTGATTAGCATATTTAACGGCATCAAACTTTCTGTTGGATTTTTATCTATATATTTTATAGTAAAAGAATTTATTCAGAGGGGTGAACAAAAAAACAAAAGAATTCTTGCAGTAGAGTTATCAGCGATTATTGCCGGGATTTTTTATATAGTTGCTACGGGATCCGAAAAACTAATCTTTTTTTGGGTTAAAGCTCTTCATTCACATGATCAAGTATTTTTGAATCCACTTATATTTCTTCTTTTAATGCGTTATTTTCTAACACAAAATAAGTGGTGGCTTTTGAGTTTTCTTTTTGTGAGTTTTGTATTTTCATCTAACTTTGCGCTTATTTCCGCACCTCCACTTTTTGCATTCTATCCTATCGCAATAGTCTTTCTCTTGCTTTATGTTATTTTCATTAGAAAAAGAAAAATTTTGATTAAAGATGTAGCTATCGGAATAATACTTTTTTTGGGAATGCAATCGTTTCATCTTATAGCAGAAGCAGCAAGTCTGTTTGACTTGGGCAGTGCTGTTCATAGCGTTGTGTTTAAGGATGTAATAAATGGCGGGGTAAATTTTTTTGTTGCCGTTCACGGTGAGGGAAAGGCAAGTATTAGTTTTCTTATTCCATCACCGGAAGTCTCACTTCGATGGACATCATTTATAGCGCCTCTTGTTATTATCCTTGGATATATGTTGCTGAAAAAAAAACAAAAAGCAATGTTGTTAACCAGTGTATTTTTCCTTCTTACATTTTTTCTCGTGACGGCAAACATAACAGATATAGGGTTAGAGTTTTATAAAAGACTTTTTTATATTCCAGGCTTTTCGACGTTTCGCCATTTTTTTGTTCAGTGGGCATTCATTTTTATATTTTTCTATGCAGTGCTATTTGGACTGTCTCTCTCTGTAATTTTTACAAGACTTAAGTCTTCTTATGTTAAAATTTCTGCTTTTATTATTCTTCTATTTTTTATCATTGGCTTTTGGCAATTTTTAAATGGCAAACTTGTAGATGGGATTCAATGGGGATCCAATGGCGTTAAAACCGCAATGATTATGGACCCCCGTTATGAGAAGACTATTGATTTTATTAGAAAACTTCCAGATGAGGGAAAAATATTGATGCTTCCGCTTACCGATAATTTTAATCAGGTACTTTATGGCATTAATAATGCGGCATATGTTGGACCTTCATCGATATCAATCTTGACACACAAAAAAAGCTTTGCTGGCTATCAAATTTTTGATAACTATCCTTATCTACTTTCTGAAGATATCTTGCGTCTATCTCGCGAGAAGAACTACGAAGCATTGTTGCAGATCTTTTCACTTTTTAATATACGCTATATATTTCACAACGCAGACCCTAAAGTGTATGAAGAAAAATTCCTGAACATTTTTCCATATGGTTATATGATGACTTCTCTTCCAAAAACGCAACAGGAATACAAAGAATTTGTCAAAAAATTTTCTGTACGCTTACTTTATAATAATGGCCCATTTAATCTCTTTGAGTTTGATAAGAAAGTATATCGACCAGAAGTATATATTCCTGACAGTATTTATCAAGATGATATGATACAGACTATAAGCAATCAGAAAGTATCTTACCAGTCGGCATTTATTGATAAAGATGTCTGCAAAAAAAACCGAAGTGTCTCTGATTTTTGTAAAGCAGAATATAAACCTCCCCATACAGAAATTACTGTAAAAAAAAATAATCCAGTTCAGTATGTAATTCACGTAAAGCAATCTGGAGGCACATCTCCTTTTTTGTTAGTTTTTCAAAACAGTTATCATAAAGATTGGAAGTTATCACTTAATCAGAATTCTTCCTTAAGCGAAGAAAAGCACTTTTTAGTTAATAAATATGCGAACGCGTGGATTATTGCAGAAGATGATCGTAAAGGAAAAACTGATTATATTTTGACTCTCAATCTTGAAAAACAGAGGTACTTTCAGTACGGACTTCTTGTAACTGGTCTATCTTTATTTATTTTTTTTGGGCTTGTTGTAAAAACTATAGTAAAGAAAAAAAACTAATGATAAAATTTATTATTCCAACCAATTCAAAAATTCTTGTATACACTATTTGCATTATACTTTTTATTCTTCCGTTTTTTTGGCTTAAACCAGGAGAGGTAGAGTTAGGTGGAGATAGTAATCGGCTTTTTCTTTATGATCCCGGATCCTACCTGCAAGTTAATGGTTTATACAGTATTGAACCAGAAGGATTAGGAAAATTAAGGCCAGACCAATTTATGCTTCCGTTCTTATTTGCCCTGAAACTTCTGTACGCTTTTTTTCATTCTCCCTATATTCTTATTTGCTTGTTAAATTCACTAAAACTCGTTGGATCATTTATATTTATTTACCTTATCGTTGTTGAAATTTTAAAAAATCATACAGAAAAGAATAAATCTCTTTTTATTGATATAGCCGGTATGCTTGCCGGTCTTTTTTATACATTCTCTCCAAGCGTTGGTGAGAATATGCACGCTGCCCTTGTTACGCATAATCAAGTATTTTTAAATCCAATGATATTCTATTTAATGTTGCGTTTTTTACTATCGCAGCAAAGTAAATATCTTTGGTTTATACTTTTGACAACATTGATTTTTTCGCCCAATTTTTCCTTGAAAGCGCCCCCTCCCCCTTTTTCTTTTTACCCTTTGGCATTTTTGTTTCTTGTCTTGTATGTAATGGTAGTCCTTAAAAAATCTTTGCCTTGGAAAAAGTTGTTTTGGGGATTAATTCTATTTTTAGGGATTCATGCTTTTCATATTATTCCCGTTTTGGCCAATATTTTTGATCCTGGTAGCGATTATAATGTGCGTGCGTTTGATGCCTATGTAAATAAAAATGAAGCCCTTGAATATTTTAATGCAACCTTAGGTCTCGGAAAAGTTAGTCATCAAGTACTCTACATATATTCTCTTCCCGAGCTACGGTGGACTACCTTTGCAGTACCGTTTGTTATCATTTTGGGAATTTTATTAAACAAGAAAAAACAAGGAGTATTGGTCCTCATAGCAGCTTTTTTCTTCATAACACTTTTTCTAGTATCTGCCAATATTACCCATATAGGTGTTGAGTTTTACAGAAAGTTGTTTTATGTTCCCGGATTTTCCATGTTTCGTGTTTTTTATGGACAATGGCAATGGGTATACACTTTTTTTTATTCGTTACTTTTTGGTTTTGCATTATTTATAGTTTTGTCAAGATTAAAACGAAGGTATGTATATGTTTTATCGGTTTTTCTAGCAGTCCTATTTACCTATAATAGCTGGACATTTATAAGTGGTCAGGTTTTGAAAACAATTCATTGGGGATCAAATAATATGACTAATATTATAAAATTGAATCCAGACTACGAAAAGGCGCTAGCTTTTCTAAAAGCATTACCAGATGATGGTAAGGTTTTTAACTTTCCTTTTACAGATTTCACTTATCAAGTTGTACCGGGAGTTAATAGAGGTGCATATATTGGTCCATCTCCTACAGCATATCTTACCGGAAGAAGAGACTTTTCCGGCTACCAAACTATTCTTCCGTTTTCTGATATTTTCCTTAAACTAGTAAAAGAAAAAAACTATTCAGCTATAAAAAGATTATTTAGTATATTAGATGTGAAATACATCTTCTATATTGCAGATAAAAAGGCATATCAAGAATCTTTCCCTCAGTTTCCTTACTCATTATTCCTAGAGTCAATACCAAATTCTAAGTCTCTCACAAGCTTTGTTGGAAAGCTCTCTGATAGGAAAATATTTCAACAAGGAGATTACTTTATTTATCAGGTGAATAATGGAAATTATCTTCCGCATTTTTATGTTCCGACAAGTATCCTTCCGTATGATAATAAAGGTCAGAACGAGGAGGAAAATGTATCATTTTTTGTTGATAGTATCCAAGGTGACCCAAGGGTTGGATATATGGAGCGGAGTACTTGCGAGAAACTTTTTACACATTTAGATTGCAAGCAAAAGATTAAGAAGGAAAATATCCCATCAATTATTTATAAGCGAATTAATCCTATAAAATATAGCGTAGAAGTGTCTGGCGCTAAAGTTCCATTTGTTCTAATATTTTCTGATCAATTTCATAAAGATTGGAAGGCTTATATTTCCAAAAAAGAACCTAAAAATATAGAAATTAAACAGAGTTATTTTAATGGAAGTATTCAAGAGTATAAGCATGAAGATGTTTTTTTTAACGACCGCACTTTTGAGACAAAAGACATAAGAAGCATATCTGAAAAGCAGCATTTTACAATGAACGGATATGCAAATGTATGGTATATAATGCCAACTGACTTTTCAGGAAACGAAAATCATGAGATCATTGTTGAAATGGTTGGGCAGAGAATATTTTATTACAGCTTAATAATATCATCGATAAGTTTATTAGTTTTTCTTTTATACGGGGCAAAACTCTTAATGAAGCAAAAGTTATGATATAATTCATTCATGAAGAAAATCCTAGCTAAAGCCCTCACATCTGAAAATATTGAAAAGATTGAGAAAATGATCTCTTTTTTAAAAGAAAATAAAAAAATAGTTTTAGCTCTTCTTGTTGTTTCCATATTTGTCGATATTTTTTTTGTAAAGACGAGTTCAGATATCGTGATTTTTAGCATCTTATTTCTTTATGGAATTTTTATAAAAATTTTTCAAATAAAGGGCAGGCGGACTTTTTTGTTATGTCTTGCATTGCTGGTCGCTATGTTTATTAATTTTCTTTTTACCGGTCCTTCAATACCAACAGAAAAAGCAGCGGTATGGCTAGTTCTTTTTATGGCATTGGGAATTTTTCAACAATGGAGAGAATCTGCTAGATGAAATATCGATTTATCCCCTCCTTTATAATTACGCTTTTTCTATTTCTTGCCCCGTTCTTCTGGTTTAAGGAAGGAAAGATGGATTTAGGAGGGGACAGTAGCAGGTTGTATTTCTATGATCCATTGCACTATCTTGCCAGTCAAGCACTCTATGCGATTTCTCACTCGGGGCTTGGAGGGGAGGGTCTAAGCTACTTTGGCATACCTTTTTTCTTATTTTTGGCTGGGCTTAAAAATATCCTTATCTCTCCAACACTTTTAATTGCTTTTGTTCATGGGTTTTCTTTAAGTATCGCATTCTTCTCCTGTTACCTTATTGTTAAACAGTTGCTTTTCCAAGACGAAGAAAAGAAAACAACACGCACTATCGTGATTACTGAAATCTGTGCTCTTATAGCAGGATTGTACTATGTGTCTGCCCCGGTTTCTACCTTAATCTGGAGTCATATGCTGTTGACTGATAACCAGATATTCTTAAATCCCCTTATCTTCTTATTACTTCTTAGATATTTACTGACTCAGAATATGAGATACCTCTTTGTTGTTCTTGGGATTACATTTTTGTTCGCGGCAAACTTTAGTATTGTTGGAGCGCCGGCATTCTTTGCTTTTTATCCCCTGAGCCTTTTGTTTCTGGTTCTTTACACGATGTTTGTTGTACGCAAGCCGCTTCCGTTGAAAGGCATTGTCGTTGGAGTTATTCTGTTTTTTCTTTTACATGCGTTTCATCTTGCGCCCCAGATTGAGAGTCTTTTGACACCGGGAAGCCCTACTAACAATCTTGTGTTTTCTCAAGGAGCAAAGCTCGATAGCGGTCTTGGGTACTTTAATGCGCTTGTACCAGGTATTAAGCCGAGCATAAGTCTTTTGGGTTTACAGCAAATGGCGCCGCTCACTTTTTTCTCTTTTGTCTTTATTATCTTTCCCGTTGTGTTTGTTCTTGGACTCTTATGGAATAGCAGAAAATCAATGCTTTTAACCGGTATTTTTTTCCTCATTACCTTATTTTTTGTTACAGCAAATATTACAGCCATAGGACTCAAGTTTTATATGCTGCTCTTTCATATTCCCGGCTTTTCTATGTTTCGTGTTTTCTTCGGACAGTGGATGTGGGTTTTTCTGTTTTTTTATACACTGATTTTGGGTCAAGCGCTTTTAGTAGTCTTGGCTCGCATAAAAAAATGGCAGGGGATTTCACTTGTATTATTCCTTATAGTGTTTTTAATAATTATCGCCTTGCCCTTCATTATAGGGAAAACCCTCCAGTATATCCATTGGCAAACGAAAGACGTAAGCGCAATTGTCGCTATGGATCCAAAATATGAAGAAGTCCTTTCATACCTTCGATCGCTCCCTATTGACGGAAAAATTCTTTCTCTTCCGCTTACAGATCCCGGCTATCAGGTGGTAAAAGGTGATAATGACGCAGCGTATGAAGGTCCTTCAATGATCACGTATCTTGCGGGAAGAAACGAGTTTATGGGTTTTGTCGAGTTTGAGTCCTTTGGCACAAGCTTTTTAAAAGCTGTAAAGGCAAGGGACTACGTTGCTATCCGTGACATCTTGGTTATGCTCAATATTAGGTACATTTACTACAACGAAGATCCTTACATTTATGGAGATAACTTTCCAGGGCAACCCTATATTCATGTCAGCAATTTTCTTCCTGATACCCAAGCGGGTTACAAAGAGTTTATTAAAAACTTAGGCGTCAAAGAGATAAAAACGATCGGAGATAAGTACCATATCTATGAAATCGATGATGCTTCTTATTTACCGCATATTTATGCGGCAGGGAAGATAGCGTACTGGAGTGATTATCTTGTAAATTTGCATACTCCACTCTCTTTTTATACACAAGACAAGCGAGTAGCTTTTTACGATGATAGTAAAATCTTAGAAAGACACCCAGAGATTTTTAATGACGTTCTTTTCAAAGCACAAAACAAAAGTTCTATTTTCGATTTTTTTAAGGTTAAGAAACTTCCCAGGTTTGTTTCTCCCACTGTGAAGCAAAAACTTTCTTCTGTACTGTATCCCTTCATTGTGCTGCGTGAAAAAATAGATCTTGCTCGATTTAAGGCTGTAAACGACCGCTATATAGATAGGAGCGTTTATTTTATAGAAAAACGTATTAATGAGTTGGCAAAGTGGGCAGGAGAAATACCAATATTCGGAAATGTTAAAAGTATAACTTATTTAAGCAATATTTGGCTAGAGCCAAAATTATGGGAGCTCCACAAGTATAAGGAATATAATTCATGGGAGGTTACGCTTGTTAGATACCAACAGTCAGTAGAAAAACTTATTGATGCGTTAGAGAAAACAAAACAATCAAATTACTCAACTATTACAAATAAAGTTGAGCTGAAAAATGACCTCATAAAACATCAGAATAAGCTGCGACAAGCAATACGTGAAGATTCCGCAAAGTCAATATATGATAAAAAATATCTTCTGGATTTAGTTGACGGAATGTTTGCTGACATTCTTGATAAGCTAAATCTTGATTTGCCGGATGATTGGATCATACCCTATGAGGTTAGAAATCCATTAGGGAATGGAATATATCAGGTTTATGTTAACAAAGATGATATAAAAAATTTAGACATAACACTTAGTATTGATGGGAAGAGTATCTCGTCAAGACCCTTGGATACAGGTGAATGGATAAGGTTTGACGATATTCTTGTTAAGAATAAACCTTTTTTGCGTGTTGCTATTAAGATAAATAAGATTCCAAATCTTGTTAGTGAGACAAAGTGGAAAACGGCCGAAGAAAGAAAAGGGGAGCTACTTACGCAAGCAAAAGTAGAGGGAGCTAAACAAAAAGACACTGGGGAAGGCGTAACAACTCTTACAATATCATACAGTTATTTAGGTAATACAAGCGGATTAATTCGCGATATCAGCAAATGGAGAGAAGATTCAATTTATGTTATTTCATTTGACTATCTCACTTATGATCAGAATTTTCTATTTACGCTATATGAGAGAGGAGGAACAAAAAAGAACCGGTATGTGAATAATACACATAGTGAAATATTGCGTTCAAAAGAATGGAAGGAGTTTAGCGGGGTAATTCTTTCTAGGAACGATGCGCAATCTGCCTTTTTGCAAATTTCCAAAGATCAGGATGATATTCAAGGTCAAAATTACACGGAAGGCATAAAGAAAATTGATATAAGAAACTTATCGGTATTAAGAATTACCGATTCTCAGATTGCTGATCCTCGTATTGTCTTTAAAAAAGTAGTAAAAGCAAAAGAAAGATCGACTCCTCAAGTTATTTTTACAAAAATAAATCCGACCAAGTATAAAGTAACAATCCATGGCGCAAAAGATCCATACGCTCTTGTTTTGTCTGAAAGATTTAATCCAAAATGGAAGCTATTTCTTCCTAATGGAGTCAATGAAGCAAAAACTCTAAAAGGCTTGATTTCAAGAACTTTAGGAGAGATTTTTTCATCTATTCTTCATGCGAATAATATTGTTATTTCATCAGAAGCAAGCAAAGAAATTTTGACCAGTTATTTTAATGACAATGTTATTGAAGGAATGCATAAAAATATTTTTTTGGATAGAAACACTTTTGAAACGTTTGGACAAGACCCGATTCTCGAGAAGACGCATTTGCCGGTAAATGGATACGCGAACGCTTGGTATATCAGTCCGGAAGATGTACAGAATAAGGAAGATTATACGCTAATCATCGAAATGACTTCTCAAAAATTATTCTATGGAAGCTTGCTGATATCATTAGGGGGACTTTTGTTGCTGTTTTTTCTGTTTCTAAAATCGTTTATACAAATACGAAAGTGAGAAAATCAAACATTTTTTATACTTTGCTTTTTTTTGGTTTTATTTTTTTTATATTTCGTAATTGGTTTCTTGCGCCTCAGATTATTGGTGGAGACTGGCCATATCTTTTTCCTGAAATGCTGCGGGATCCTTCAATATATTTTTCTTCCTGGAATCCCGGACAAGGCAACGGTCTTGGTGGGATAAACCCTGTCTATTCTTTGAGCATGTTTTTCGGCTTCACTGTCTTTTTGGCGCACACATTTAACATTCCATGGGTATTTATTTATAAGTTTTTTTGGTTTGCTCTTCCGCTACTTTTTGGAATTTTCTCTAGTATTTATTTGGTAAAAACTATTCTCCCACAATCATCTCTATGGCAGAAATTGCTTTCTTCATCTATTTTTATCACAAATACATATTTTCTTATGATTGTTGGAGGCGGACAAATGGGAGTTGCCTTATCTTATGCCATTGCGCCACTTGTTCTCGCTAAATTTATAAAACTTATTGACAATCTCCTTTTAAATAAAAATTTCAAATTTCAAATTTCAAATGTCAAATACGCAATAATTAGCGGATTATTTTTGACATTACAGGTTATGTTTGATCCAAGAATTGCTTACTTAACAATGATTGCCGTGAGCGTGTATTATGTATTTTGTATTAGGTATTACATATTGAAAAGAAATATACTTAATACTTTATACTTAATACTTTATGCTCTTGTGATTCCTGTTAGTATTGCCTTGCTTCTTCATGCAGCATGGATACTTCCTATTTTATTTCTTCAATCAAGCCCTATCCCGCAAGGATTTACAAGTGTTGAGGGATTTCGCTTTTTTAGTTTTGCAGATGTTTCTCACGCTTTTTCTTTGCTGCATCCAAATTGGCCAGAAAATATTTTCGGCAAAATATATTTTATGAGAAGTGAGTTTATTTTAATACCGATATTAGCTTTTTCATCGCTGTTATTTTTAATCAATTCAACAATAAAGCAAGTCAACAATAAGGCAATATTATTCTTTGCTCTTCTTGGATTGATTGGAGTATTTTTAGCAAAGGGCGTAAGGGATCCTTTTGGGCAAGTGAATCAATGGCTCTTTATTTCTATTCCTGGAATGAGTTTTTTCCGAGATCCAACAAAATTCTACTTATTAATAATACTATCTTATTCAGTGCTCATCCCTTTCAGTTTATTACAAATTTCAAGGAAAGTATCAAGTATCAAGTATCAAGTATTAGGCAAAAAAATAAATATGCATAATACATACTACATAATACTCGCTACTTTTTTGGTATTCTGGTTATTTTTGATCCGCCCTGCTGTTTTTGGTGAACTTGGTGGTACATTTCAAAAACGTGAAGTACCAGAAGAATACGTAAAACTTAAAGATTTTCTACATAGTCAGCCTGATTTTTTTAGAATTTTATGGATTCCCCGTCAGCACCGTTTTACTTACTATTCTTTAACGCATTTACCTGTTGAGGCTGAGCCGCTCTTTAAGAAAGCAAAAATTATAGATATCGTTAATCAGCTGCGGAAGCCCGGGACAAAGAAATATCTGTCAGAACTTAGTATAAAATATATCATTGTTCCATACGATCCAAATGGTGAAATTTTTGTAAAAGATAGAAAATACGATGAAGTTGCGTATCTTAAGGCAATCGAGCACCTAGAGGATATACCATGGCTAGTAAGATCGAGACAATTTGAAAAAATTGCAGTGTTTGAAGCGAAGAGTTCCCCGAAAGCTCTTTTTTGGCTAGAAGAAAAAGGGAAAATTACTTATTCCACAGACGACATTACGCATTATAATATTAATGTTGAAATCGATTCCCCGCAGAGGCTTATTTTCTCAGAAAATTTTCATCCAAAATGGCAGTTGGTACTTAGTAATAGAGTAATTCATGCACAGGAAACCGATGAAGGATTGAATAGTTTTTTATTGAGCAAGGGAAATTATCAGGGAAATATAGTATTTTCTGGAGATAAATACTATGTGTATGGAAAAATTATATCTTTAAGTACGATGCTTTTAGTAGTTGTCTTTTTTTTTGTAATTCATAAGAAAAAAGTATACAATACATAAATATTCATGAAAATTATTGTTACCGGCGCTGCAGGTTTCATGGGGAGTCACTTAGTTGATTTTTTGGTAAAAAAGGGAGGACATGAGGTTTTCGCTGTTGATGACCTTTCTGGAGGATACATTGAAAATGTTAATCCAAAAGCCCATTTTACAAAACTTGACTTGAGAAATCGCGAAAAAGTGGAAAAGTATATTCAAAAAATTAAACCAGAACTTCTCTACTATTTAGCAGCAGATGCTTCGGAAGGGAGAAGTCAGTTTACTCCCCTAAGTTCTACGGAAAGAAATTATTTAGCCTATATGAACACTTTGGTTTCTTGTATTAAATATGGATTAAAAAAAGTTATAGTTACAAGCTCTATGAGCGTATATGGCGCGCAAAAGCCTCCATTTTCTGAAGATATGCCCAAAAAGCCGGAAGACATATATGGAATCGCGAAGGCCGCAATGGAAGATGCAACAGAAGTTTTAGCAAAAGTACATGGCTTTGAGTATGTAATTGTACGTCCTCATAATGTATATGGTCCAAAGCAGAATTTAGCAGATCCTTATAGAAATGTTATTGCAATTTTTATCAATTGTCTTTTAAGCAATAAGCATTTTTATATATATGGAGAAGGAAAGCAAAAGCGAGCTTTCACCTATATTGATGATTTTACTCCATATTTTGAACAAAGCGGTTTTAGCGATAAATGCAATGGAGAAGTTCTTAATTTGGGACCTAAAGAAGAACATTCAATAAATGAGTTAGCAAATGTGGTTCTTAAGGTTTTCTTTCCAGATGGAGACATTCCAAAACTCTTATTGCCCAAGTATCTTCCCCTGCGTCCACAAGAAGTTATGGAAGCTTATTGCACTAATGATAAAGCAGCAAAATTGCTGGGTTACAAAACTACAGTAACTCTTGAAGAAGGAGTAAGGAAAATGATTGAGTGGGCAAAAACCAAGGGTCCGCAAAAATTTAAATATTTAAAAAATGGCGTAGAGTTAAAAACTAGAGACCTACCTAAGACATGGAGCGAAGAGCTAATCTGATATGCCTAAGAAGGTTTCAATAGTAGTCCTTAACTGGAATGGCAAGAAATTTCTTAAAAATTGTTTAGACTCTCTTACGCAATTAACTTATCCCCAGGTAGAGATTATAGTAGTTGACAATAATTCATCAGATGGCTCTTGCGAATTTATTAAGACAAATTATCAAAAGGTTATCTTAATAGAAAATAAGGAAAACTACGGATTTGCAAAAGGCAATAATATTGGATTTAAGGCAGCAACAGGAAGTTATATTTTAATTCTTAATAACGATACTATTGTTACTCCAAACCTTCTTGGGCCTCTCATAACTGATTTTGAAGATAACCCAAAAATAGCATGTTTACAGCCTCAGATCAGGCTATTTAAAAATAAACAACTCCTTGATGGGGTTGGAGCATTCCTTACCCTTACGGGATTTTTGTACCATTTTGGTTATTTAAAAGACAGAATAGATCCAAAATATAACAAGAAAATGAAAATATTCTCAGCAAAGGGAGCGTGCATGTTGCTTAGAAGAAAAGCAATAGAGAAGGTGGGCTTGTTCGATGAAGATTTTTTTATTTTTTTTGAGGAAACAGACTTATGTTTTCGTCTTTGGCTTGCCGGGTATTCCGTGATGTATGAACCAGAATCTATCATATACCATTTGGGTGGAGGAGACACTACATCATCTAATTCTTATCAGCATGAAAAAAGAGTATACATGTCATTTAGAAATATGCTTTGTTGCTACTTAAAAAATTTTGGGACATATAATCTCTTTATGGTTATGCCAATGTTTATTTTTACCCAGACAATTCTATGTTTATATTATTTAATAACCTTAAAAATAAATTTAGTAAAAGTAATTATTAAGGCATATTACTGGAATATTTGCAACTTATCTTCAACTATAAAAAAAAGAAATAATATACAACATAACATAAGAAGATTATCTGATTATAGAGTTAATGAGTATATTTTTCATAATCCGAAAGCGAACTACTATTACTATCTCTTAACTGGAAAATTAAAAGACTATCAAGATTAACTGTCAGTGCAGATGAAAAAAATAGCATTTATCACACCTAATTATTATCCTTCAACACTTACCGGTTCCGGAATTGTTGTAATGAAGTTGGCAGAAGAATTTGCAAGATTAGGACATGATGTCTCGGTAATTACATCCAATGCATTAACTTCGCGATACTGGTACGATCCTATATTTGGGAAAAAAATCGAGAAAAGATATGAAACGCATAATAAAGTAAAAATTTATAGACTGTCATGCTATCAATTATATTCAAGCATGTGTTTTATTTTACTAAAACTTTTTAGCAAATTTTTGCCCAAAAAATTTATTGACTATCTTAAAATAATATCAAATGGTCCTTATCTTATTGGTCTTGATAGAATTCTTATTTACCATAATTATGATGTTATTCATTGTTCGCCTTCGCCGCTTGCTATAAACAAGCAAGTGATTGCTCTACTTAGTAAAATGAAAAAAAAACCAAAATTAATAATTACACCTTTTTTCCATTCTCAATTATCAGACTTTACTAATCCCGGATTAAAGAAAGTTTTTCAAAGAGCTGATATTGTTCATGTTATTACAAATACTGAGAAAAATGAAATTTCTGCCAGATTCTCAATAGATATAAAAAAAATTATTGTTATTCCATTATTCTTAGATATATCTAATATGCAAACTATGGAGTATTTAAAAAAAGACATTCTGCTTTTTAAAGAAAAATACGACTTAACAGATAAAAAGATAATTCTATTTGCAGGTATTAAAGGTGCTGCAAAAGGCGCAATTGATTTACTTTTAACAGTTGATATGCTATACAGAACTAACCCTGAATATATACTTGTGGCAATCGGAACGGATACATTAGAATGGAGTCAAACAAAAAAAACAGTTGACAGAAAGTGTTTTTTAGATTTGGGATATAAAACAGGAAAAGAAAAAGAAATAATTTTTGGTGCTTGCGATATTTTCTGTATGCCATCAAAGAGCGAATCGTTTGGCTTAGTCTATCTTGAGGCATGGCATAAAAAAAAGCCTGTCATTGCAGCAAGCACAGAAGCAGTTAAGGAGTTTATATGCGATGATGGAGTTTTTGTGGAGTTTGGTAATACTCAGGACATAATAAAAGCAATTAAACTAATAATTAGTAATAAATCAGTTGCGAAAGAGTTAGGAGAAAAAGGGTTTAATAAGTTAATGAAAAGTTACACATTTTCAAAAGTTTTTCCTGAATACATTACTTTATTTACTGACAACTAATATTATGAAATATCTTATTACTGGAGGTGCAGGTTTTATAGGGTCAAACTTGGCTCGGTCATTGCTTGGGAGAGGTCATGAAGTTATTATCTTCGATAATTTCTCTCGGAATGGAAGTAAATCCAATAGTGAATGGCTAAAAAAAACTTACGGACATAAAGTGAAGATAGTTGTTGGTGAAGTTAGGAATGGATATAAAGAACTTCTAGAAATAATAAAAAAAATTGACGTTGTCGTCCATTTATTAGCGCAGGTTGCTGTTACGACCTCTGTTTTGAATCCTCGAGAAGATTTTGAAACTAATGCTGTGGGAACTTTTAATCTTCTCGAGGCAGTAAGAGTGTCTGGTAATAATCCGATCTTTATCTATAGCTCAACAAACAAGGTCTATGGAGAACTTGATGATTTGAAGATTATTGAGACAAAGTGGCGCTATAAATTTGCTCACATGAAATGGGGTATATCAGAAAAAAGAAATTTAGATTTCCACTCACCGTATGGGTGCAGTAAGGGAGCTGCAGATCAATATGTGAGAGATTATGCGAGGATTTATGGATTAAAGACGATTGTTTTTAGGCAATCATGTATCTATGGTACTCGTCAATTTGGTATTGAAGATCAGGGATGGGTTGCATGGTTTATGATCGCACTTACTCTGGGAAAGAATATAACTGTTTATGGCAATGGTAAACAGGTAAGAGACATTTTGTATATCGATGATCTTATTCATGCATATGATCTGGCTATTAAAAATATTAAAAAGACGAGAGGGCAAGTATATAATATTGGCGGAGGCAGTGAGAATACAATTTCTATTTGGTATGAATTTAAACCAATTCTCGAAGAACTTTTTAAAAGAAAAATTAACGCAAGTTTTTCTGATTTTCGTCCCGGTGATCAGCCAATTTTTGTATCGGATATAAGAAAAGCAAGCAATGATTTTGGGTGGAAGCCAAAGATTGGGGTGAAGCCGGGGATGGAAAAACTATTCCATTGGATACAAGATAATAAAGAGCTATTTAGTGATTCTTGGCCTAAATGATTATGGAGAATAAAGTATACAATAATTACCTGACAACACATCCATTTTACTCATCCAACCCTCTCAATTTAGAAGGATCATTTCGTTTTTTTCATGCAAATTACTTAAAATTTTTACCCGTAGATAAAACCGCAAGAATATTAGACATTGGCTGTGGTATAGGGCATTTTCTCGCATATGTTAAGAACAATAATTACAACAATTTTTTGGGAGTTGATATTGGAAAAGAGCAAATAGATCATTGTGGGAAACATATAACAAAGAATGTACGATTAATTAATAATCTCAATGCTTTTCTAAAAGAAAATAAAAACTCATTCGATTTTATTCTGATGAATGATGTAATTGAACATATAGAAAAGGAAGAAATTATAGATACACTTTCTTTTGTTCGCACGTCTCTAAAAAAAAATGGTGTGGTTGTCATTAGAACGGTAAATCTTAAAAATAGATGGGGAATGGCTGTTCGATATATGGATTTTACACATACAGTTGGCTTTACAGAAGAGAGCATAAGACAAGTTATGCTTACCGCAGGATTTAAAAATGTATCATTAGTGTCAGAAATACACCCAATTTATGATACAAAAAGTTTTATTAGAATATTCTTAAAACGACTATTTGAGTTTATTTACCGCTTAGAATATATTGCAAGTTTTGGTGCATTTAATCCAATGTTGTCAAATATGTTAATTACGGTAGGTACAAAGAGCAATCATGATGAAAAGTGAGCCTTGTGCGTCTTTACTTCTATTTTTTCGTGTTCACTCGTCCATAGATACGGTACGGTTGAGGAATAGTTGTCGTGTATAATGTCAAATATGATTAGCATTGTAATACCCCTATATAACGAAGAAGAAAGTCTAGACGTCGTTTACAACGAAATAATTAAAGTAGTTAAAGATCATAAATATGAAATTATATTTATTGATGATGGGTCAACTGATGGATCTTTTGAAATTTTGAAAGAACTGGAAGAGAAAAATAGTCATGTAAGGATTTTTTCGTTTCGTAAAAATCAGGGCAAGGCAGAGGCGTTAATGCTTGGGTTTCAGAAGTCAAAGGGGGACTATATTATAACCTTGGACGCAGATTTACAGGATAAACCCTCGGAAATTAGTAAATTATTAAATAAAATAAATGAGGGTTGGGAGCTGGTTTGCGGTTGGAGAAAGAATAGAAATGATAGTTTTTTCAAAATTGTATCATCAAAAATATTTAATTTTATGGCCTCTTTATTTTGGGATCTTAAATTACATGATTATAATTGTGGATTAAAAGCCTATACTGCTGAAGCTGCAAAAAGTTTATCTTTGTACGGAGGATTGCATCGTTTTGTTCCTCTTTTGGCATATCAACAAGGTTTTAAAGTAACAGAAGTTTCTGTAGATCATGAAAAACGAAAATTTGGAAAATCAAAATATGGATTTTCAAAGCTTTGGAAAGATATGCCAGATATTTTTACCATGTTGTTTTTGAGTAGATATAGCAAAAGACCAATGCATTTCTTTGGAGTCGTTGGGTCAGTGTTATTTCTGATTGGTACTTTAATATTAGGCTACTTAAGCGTACTACGTTTTCAGGGCGAGACCATTGGAAGAAGACCAGTTTTATTTTTGGGTATGCTTTTGGTTATTGCTGGATTACAAGTATTCTTTACTGGATTTTTGGCAGACCTAATTATTAATATTTCTAAAGAATCAAAGAAGAGTGGTGTCTTATTAAAATACTCAAGTGAAAAAAATAATGATTCCTTTTAGTGAGACTTAACATTATTTAATTTTTTTATTTAGGATTATACTTGCCACTTTTTTGCCTAAGTATGCACCTTGGTGAAGATTACGATCGTGCGGATACATTTGGTCAATATTTATCATGTAAATATTTGATAAAGGCGTTTTTATAGGTGGTATTTTTTTCAATGAGTTAGTTTTAAATATAGTTTGAGCGCGGGGCACCCGAGAAATATATGACTTTATTACCCATGAATCATTATAATCTTTATTTACGTTTTTTAAAAATCCAAGATATTGCTTTATAAGCTGATCGTCTGGAGTTTTGAATCTTTTATCGTTTCTATGAATATAATTTGCTAAATATACTACTGTATTTCCGTCATAATTGGATTTGTCAATCATATTTGTATGCTCGACCAAAACTAGAACAGGCGCTTTTTTGTCGCAAATATTTAGCCAATATTGAGATTGTAAAGGCTTTTTAAGTTCTACAATTAAGCAAACAGCACCTAGATGATCAATAGAGTTAAGACTTTTTTTGTATTGACTTGGGAGCTTATTTTTTATAATTTTAGTGGCAATAGAAGATACAGTTGTAATTATTACTTTATCAAAATCATGAATATTTTTTTCTTCTGAAACTAAAACTCCTTTTTTTGTAGATTTTATTTGTCTTATTGCCACATTAAGTTTTATTTTGCCTCCTGATTTTATAATAGACTCTGTTAGTTTATCGAACAGTATTTTTACACTTCCATCGAAATATCCGAGTTTTGGGCTTCGATCTCTGATTCTTCCCCACAACCACAGAGCAGATACATAAGAGAAGAAAGATGAAAATTTTCCTTCCAGGAGAGGCCCCCAAATTTTTTGATAAATATTTTTTCCTGCATATCTTAGAATCCATTTTTTTGCTGAGATATTGTCCAAAGAGTCAATTGCGAATGGGAGGAATTTTAGAAACCCAAAGACAATTCCACATCTAATTCTGTCAACTAACGATAGTGGTTTGAAAAATAGAAGATTAAAGGCAGAGCTAAATTGGTAAATTCTTCCGTTTGTATAAATTCCTGTTTTTGCTTTATAATATTTTAATTTTTTGGAAATCCCTAGTTCTCGTGCAAGCTGAATAATTTCAGTATCAGTTTCAAAAAAATGATGGTAAAACCGTTCGATATAATTTCCCTTTATGCTTATATAAGTTCCAAGTCCACCTACTGTGTCTGATCTTTCAAATATAGTTACACTATGACCTTCTTTTGTTAGCTGGTAGGCAGCAGATAGACCAGAAATTCCCGCTCCAATTATTCCGATTTTCATATTTCTCCTAAAACCATTATCCATGGAAAAGGAAATTTAACTGCTTTTATTTTTACACTATTTTTTTTAAGGAACTCTTTGAAGGAGAACAATGTCCAATGTTGGATATGTCCTGGATCATTTCCCCATCTTGAAAGATTTTTTCCTCTAAGTAAATTGCTAATCATAAAAAAAGGCTCATTTGGTACAGAAAAAATTACATATTTTTTTGAGGTTCTTAAGACTTCTTTCAAAGCTTTAATTGGAGTATCTACATGTTCTAAAACCTCTGTGCAGACAACAAGATCAAATGAATTATCTTTATATGGAAGATTATAAACGCTTCCTACCCCTATTGATAGATTAGGAAAAAGTTTTTTTCCAAGAGAAATTGCATCTTTTGAATACTCTATGCCTTCAATTTTTTCCCCTATTCCGTTTTTCTTTAATCTGTCCATAGTGAAACCTTCACCGCATCCTGCATCAAGTATAGTTTTAGGATATAAAGGCTTAGCGAGGGAAATTAGAGATGAGTAAAAGTTGTTGATTAGAATTCGCTGTATAGGATTTTTGCTAGTGTGTTTTATAAAGTTTGTTGGAAGTTGAGTTTTTGTCATCTATAAGCTATGATTTGAATGTCACAAAAGTTAATTATATAGAGGATTAAGATTAAAGTAAAGTGTGCTATGAAAATACAAGACTTTATATTCTTAATTGTTTTCTTGTTTTTAGTTATCCATAAGAATCCAAAAATGATGGTTTGGGGAGGAATCACCTGTCTTGTTTTATCTATTCCACTTTTTTCTTTTTGGATTTTTTTTACTGCAGAGCGCCTCACATGGTACGCCGCAGCATTTTTTTTATTGGCAATTATTTTTTATTTATTAAAAACTAAATGAACGATAAACAAAAGCTCAATATGATAAAATGAGAAAGAGAATCAATAATTCAGAAACAATTATGAAAGGGAAAGGTCATTCCTTATGGCTAATGCCAACAGGCGAGGCATATGACAAGCTCTCAGGTCTTATTAAAAGACTTGTAGAAGAATATAATGCTCCATTCTTTGAGCCTCATGTAACCTTACTTGGTGAAGCTATGCAGTCAGAGGAGGATGTGTTAAAAAAAGCAGAACAGCTTGCTTCAGGACAAAAACCATTTCCAATTGTTCTCAACACGGTTGATTATCAAGATTTCTATTTCAGAGCACTTTTTGTAAGAGCAGAGAGAACAGATCCATTGCAAGCTTTGAATGATCGCGCTAAAGAGGTATTCGAGATGCAAGACATTCCTGATTATATGCCTCACTTAAGCCTTATGTACGGAAATTTCCCTCAAGCAGTTAAGGAATGTATTATAAAAGCTATTGGAAGGGACCAAGCCACAGAATTTACTGTTAATAGTTTGCATATATTCAAAACAGATGGAGAGGTCAATGCCTGGTATAAAGTAAAAGAGTTTCCGCTTTCCTAAAATGCCGCATCTTAGCTTTTGTATTTGATCTGTGGAAGATAACCAAAATTTAATACAATTGAGGGATGAAGATTGGTATAAATATATCTTAAAGTAATTTTGTTGTGGCAATTTATTTTACTCCATCACTATCTAGTGCTGGAGTATTGTAGGGATGCTTGTAGAATCTGGACTCAAGCTATACAATTGCTATAAATAAAATATGTATCAATATGAAAATAGGAATTGATATAAGTCAGCTTGCGTATGAGGGAACAGGGGTTTCCTCATTTGTTGCAAGATTGGTTGAGGATTTGTTGAAGATTGATAGTAAAAATGAATATATTTTGTTTTTTTCGTCCCTGCGGAAACAATTTCTAATTTCTAATTTCAAATTTCTAAATAAATCCCAAATCCAAAACCCCAATTTAAAAATTAAGGAGTTTAGGTTTCCGCCGACCCTGCTTGATATTTTATGGAACAGACTTCATATTCTACCGATTGAGTGGTTGATTGGGGATGTTGATATTTTTATTACTTCCGATTGGACAGAGCCGCCGACAAGAAGCGCTAAGAAGGCGACGATTTTGTACGATTTAATTGTTTACAAATACCCAAACGAAACAGATAGAAAAATTGTTGAGACGCAAAAGAGAAAGCTTAAGTGGGTAAAAAAAGAAACAGATATTATATTTTGCATCTCAGAGGCAACAAAAAAAGATGCTATAGAAATATTAGGGATTGAAGAGAGTCGTTTAAAAGTTATTTATCCAGGAATTTAACTCATTTGGTCTAATTCTCTTTTGATCTTAAGTAAGCGATTATATTTTATTACTCTTTCCCTTGCAGGAGCCCCGAATTTCACAAAATCCGCACCAACACCAATTGCAAAATCTGCAATAAATTCATCCATAGATTCTCCGCTTCTGTGGGACACAATAATTTTTAGATTATTCAAATGCGATGTATTGACAACATCCAAAGCCTCGCTAATTGTTCCTATTTGGTTTGGTTTTATTATTATGCTATTTATAACGTTTTTGCTTATTGCTTGTTTTAGTCTTTCTGGGTTTGTGACAGTTAGGTCATCTCCAACAATAAGCGAATTCTGAGATAATTTTTCAAAACCTTTTTGCCAAGAGCTCCAATCATCTTCCGAAAAAGCGTCTTCTAAGTAAACAATATTAAAGTCCAATATCAGTTTTTGATATAACTTAGTAAGCTCTTCTGGATTGTAAGGCGTCGCCTTGTCTTTTAGAAGATATTGTTTTTCTTTATAGAAAGACGTAGAGGCTGCATCTATTCCCAAAGAAACATCCAAAGATAACTTGTAGCCTGATTTATTAATTACATCTTTCATTAATCGTAATGCTTTCATGTTGTTAGAAAAATTGGGAGAAAAGCCTCCTTCAATGGAGGTAAGTGTTGATAAACCTAATTCCAAAAGCTTGTTTTCTAACAAGTGATAAATATTAACGCCTATTTCAATTTTTTCTTCAAAAGTTTTTGACGAAGAGGGTATAAGAAGGATTTCCTGGAAATCTATAGAATTATCTGCATGTTTTCCTCCAGCCAGCATTACAAATAAAGGAGTTGGATTTTTGTTAACGGTTTTATTGTTAGAAGCTAATTTATTAATATAAAGATATAACGGGAGAGATGAATTTTTTGCACCTGCTTTGGCTACTGCTTGGGAAACAGAAAGTATTGCATTAGCCCCGAGTTTGCTTTTGTCTTTTGTGCCATCAATCTCTATCATTAAATTATCTATTTTTTGCTGATCGCCAACATAAACACCTAAAAGCTTTGGAGATATTATTTTGTTTACATTTTCAACAGCCTTAAGTGTGCCATAACCCCCATAACGTTTACTTTCAGTATCTCTTATTTCGTGCGCTTCGTATTTTCCTTTTGAGGTGCCAGATGGAGAGGAAGAGGAGGCAATAATATCATTTGAAAGAATCACAGTTGTTTCTACCCCACCATAACCTTTTGAATTTAATACTTCTTCAGCGAAAATTTTTTTTATCGTAGCCATAATCACCTCTTGCCCTGTTCGATATTATATATAACCCTTCGGGTTTTATTGATCACATCCGGAGCAACAGATACACTATCAATACCCCAGCGTATCAGGTTTTTGACAAGCTCAGGATAATTTGACGGAGCTTGCCCGCATATAGAGCAAAGTATTTTATATTTGCTGCATGTTTTTACTATTTTCTCAATCGCTATTTGGACTGCTTTGTTCATTTCATTAAAAGACTCTGTTAGTTTGCTATTGTCTCTATCAACACCCAAAACCAGCATGGTTAAATCATTTGACCCAATAGACACGCCATCAATTCCTACTTTTATAAAATCTTCCAAGATTATAAAATTCGATGGGATTTCTGCCATCATATACAATAATAAATCTTTGCCCCTTTTAAGCCCAGATGCGGCAATAATTTTTTTGACCTCAATGAGCTCATCAACTGTTCTTACAAAGGGGAGCATGATGTTTAGATTGGTAAGTTTTTTTACGTTTCTAACGTACTTTATGGCCTCAAGCTCCAGCATGAATACATCTTTGTCATGAATATATCTTGATACGCCACGGTATCCAAGCATTGGATTTTCTTCTTGCTCTTCATATTTTTCTCCACCAATAAGACCCCTATATTCATTTGTTTTAAAATCAGTTGTCCTAAAGATTACTGGCCTTGGATAAAAAGCTCCACAAATAGTTGCTAGATCCTTTGCCAAACTATCAGTAAAAACTTTTCCCTTACCCTCACTTATTAATTTTTTTGGATGAATTCCAATTCTTGCTACCATAAATTCTGCTCGAAGGAGTCCAATGCCATCAACATTGCCTTTTGCAACCTCAACTGCTCTTTGGGGTTCTGCAATATTTACAAAAACTTTTGTTTTGGTTTTAAGTTTGGCTGCTTCTGTATCTTCTTTTTTCTCGCTTTTTATAGATATAGCGCCTTCATAAACTTTTCCTGTATCACCAACTACTGTAATCTTCATTCCGTCTTTTAATATAGATAAAGCATTTTGGGCACCAACTATTGCTGGAATTCCAAATTCTCTAGAAACAATTGCGGCATGGGATGTTCTTCCTCCTCTTTCTGTAACAATTGCGGATGATTTTTTCATAATAGGAACATAATCAGGATTTGTATAAGGAGCAACAAGAATATCATGAAGCTTAACTTTATCAGCGTCTTTTATGCTTTTGACTATTTTAACCTTTCCTATTGCAACACCTGGACTTGCAGGATCGCCTGTCAGAATTGGTTCTGGAAGTTTTGATGTTGAGAGTGAAATATTGTTTTTTTGATTGTTAATTGTTAACTGTTTATTGTTAATTGTTGTCACAGGTCTTGTCTGGACGATATAGAGAGTTTTTCCTTCCTTCGCCCATTCAATATCTTGAGGATAATTGTAATGCTTTTCAATAAGTTTTCCTAAACTTGCAAGTAAAACTATATCTCCATCTTCTAGTTTTTGACGTGAACCTTTACGGCTAGTTAATCTTATATCTTTATTTTCTCCATTTTGAAGCCTTAACATATTTTTTTGCGGTTCTACTTTTTTTGCCACAATTTTTAAAGAATCCTTGTTTACTTCGTAGTGATCTGGTGTTACTTTTCCTCCAACTATATATTCGCCTAGCCCGTAAATTGCTTCGATTGCTATAGTCTTCCTATCATGCGTTACTGGATCTATTGTAAACATTACGCCAGAAGATTTTGAATCAACCATTTTTTGGACAACTAAAGATATAGCAACTTTATTATCGTTAAGTTTATTTTCGTGTCTGTAAAACATAGCCCGTGCCGTAAAAAGCGATGCCCAGCCACCCAAAATTGCTTTGGTTAAGTTTTGGTTGCCTGAAACGTTAAGAAATGTCGCTTGCTGGCCTGCAAACGATGCGGTTTTTGAATCCTCGGATGTTGCAGAAGATCTTACTGCCACATGCGCATTTTCTCCTAGTTTTTTATAATGCTGCAAAACTGCATCAAGTATTTTAGGACTAATTGTTCCTCTTACAATAACATCTTTAATTTTTTTTGAAGAGTTGCTTAAGGAGTTTGGATCTTTATAATCTGTAGATTTCATTATTTTTTGTATTTTTTGCTTGAGATTATTTTCTTTTATGAACGTTTGATAGGCAGTTGATGTTATAACAAAGCCATTGGGGATTGGAAAATTTGCTCTTAGCATTTCGCCAAGATTAGCAGCTTTTCCTCCGACATATGGAGCGAGCCTTTTGTCTATTTTGGACAGCCACAAAACAAAATCTTTTTGAGCGTTCATATAGTATAGATTGATATAGTTTGAATAAGTCGAATTGTAGTGTATTTAACCATTAAATGCAATGGCCAAAAACCTCTGCTTTATCAAATGCAGGCAATTTCATACCACTATAGCTTGCAGGATAATAGACTAGTTTGTCAATACAATTTTGTTTTTTTTGATATAATTTTGATTAATGGAAGAGATTATCTGGAATATTGAAACTTATGAAAGTGGAAGTGGAGAAAAAATAGTTGATGAGTTCATTAAAAAACAGCAATCTCAAGCAAAAGCCAAAATCGTTCACACAGTCAAACTTCTAAGGCTTCACGGGAATAAATTAGGATTACCCCATTCAAAAGCATTAGGATCTAAGCTTTATGAACTTCGGATAAGAGGCAAAGAAGAACTTCGCATCATTTATTGTTTTTCAAAGCAAAGGACTATTTATCTTCTGCACGGTTTTAAAAAACAAACACAACAAATACCACAAAAAGAGTTAGCGATAGCTTTAAAACGCATGAAGACCTTGACAACGATATAACATTTATGTTATTATTTTTGCTATGAGTAAATGGAAAGATTTAGAAAAAGAATTGTTATCTGATCCTAAAGTTAAAAAGGAATATGACCGTTTAGCTCCCCGCTATGCAGTTATTTCTCAGCTTATATCTGCTAGATTAAAGAAACGTATGACGCAAAGAGATATTGCGGAAAAGTTGGGAACCAAACAGTCTGCAATTGCTCGTCTTGAATCAGGCAATGTAAACCCTTCGTTGGAGTTTTTGCAAAAAATAGCTCAAGTGATGGGATATAAACTCAGCATCCACCTATCAAAGTAACCATCGACGCTTTTTAGTCACGAATAAAGATACTTCTTTTCTATTAGTAACATATCGGAAGAGAAAAATGCTATAATTCCTACACTGCCTATTGACGTGAAAAATAGGTTTGAAGTTTTATTAATTTTATCTTTATTGCTTTATTTACTTATCGGTCCCCTTAATGTTTCTTATTATAATCTTAACGCCAATAATATTACTGCCTTTGGTACTCTTTCCGCTGTTGTAGTTGCTTTATTTGGCGACTGGATTAGAAGCAAACTTTTTCCTTCTAAAGTACGTTTGTTAGAAAAATGGCAAAATACTCAAAACAATCAAGGACACACAAGACTTTTGTTTAGAAATATTGGAAGTACTACCGCTTACGAAGTAGAAATCTATGTAAATAAAATTATTGATAATGGTCGGATGCGACAGGGCTTCTTACCTGTTCCCTTAATTTGGACTCATACAGTTGGTACAGAAACAAAACGCGATATTCATCCTAAACAGTTTGGTTATTATTTAGATATCTGCAGGATTGATGATATAACTAATTTTAGTATTGAACCAAAACTTCCTTTAATCTTTGGCGCAGGGGTTGCAAGATATGAAAACATTTATCACGGAAAAACCACACTAAAACTTCTTGTATCTCAAAAGTTTGGAGAACTAATCAACTATGATGTAGATTTAGAATGGATTAGAGGTAAAGATCAATTTGTACGTGTTTTAGATTTTAGGAAGAAATAGGATTATCAAATTAATTTTTTGGGGAATATTAGCTAGCTGGGGTTGTGCTTAAAACTACTTTATCTCGCTAGTAAATTTGTAAACAACCTAAGATTATATCTTTTTCAAACAATAAGATGTCCTGACTGTGTTTTTCCATCAGACGTTTGATGTTTTTTGTTGAAGTATTCCCTGTACGCAGCCAAATTACTTTGGGTGGGTATCCGTACACAAGGCTTCTTTCGTTAAAATCAGAGTCTTGAGTTACAATGGTAAAACCATTGTCGCGAGCATAACTCCAAACTTCTTCATCAGAAGCTTTGTGTAAACCAAGAAGGTAAACGTGGTTTGATCCCGGAAATACATCTTCAAGTTCTTTAACCAGTTTGCGAGAGATGTTTTGATCCAAGAGTAATTTCATGGCTTGCCGTAGTTAAGGAGTGTTCTCTTTCTGAAGCATAAGACAAAACTGCCTTAATATCTTTTTTGGTTAACTCAGGAAAATCATTTAAGATTTCTTTTTCGTTCATTCCTGAAGCAAGCATCTTTAAAACATCATATACTGTTATACGCATGCCTCGAATGGTGGGTTGGCCGCCGCGTTTACCTGATTCAATGGTAATAATACCTTTATAATTCATACTTTCATTTTACTAAAAAGAAAAAAATAAAGCAATACACTTCGACTCTGACATTACCCCACTTTGTAGCTGTCATTGCGAGGAGACCCGCAAAGCGGGGCGACGTGGCAATCCCATTGTGAAAAAAGAGATTGCTTCGCTTCGCTCGCAATGACATGAGTAATTTGAAGCAAAACTGGGGTAGTGTCAGCCCAGAAGGGTATTGACATGGGGTTGTATTTATAATATAAGTTGTACATGAAGGTAACACTATCCGTTCTTAAAGCTGATGTTGGTTCTATTGGCGGCCACACAAAACCATCAATAAGGATGATAGATGTAGTAAAAAAAGAAGTTAAGGAGGCCATAAGGAAATCCCTCATTATTGATGCATTTGTATCTTATACAGGCGACGATATAGCCATTTTATGTTCCCATAAACGTGGTGTAAATAGTCCAGATATCCACATGTTTGCTTGGAATGCCTTTCTAAAGGCAACAGAGGTAGCTCGTAAATATGGTCTATATGCGGCAGGTCAAGACCTTTTGGTAGATGCCCCTTCGGGTAATATTAGGGGCGCAGGTCCTGGAGTAGCTGAGTTAGAATTTGATCATAATCCAGTTAAAGGTAGCATAAGGCCAGCAGAGTCTTTCATGGTTTTAGCTTGTGACAAGTGTAGTGCTGGAGCTTTTAATCTACCTCTTTTCTTAGGCTTTGCTGATCCCATGTATTGCGCTGGGTTAATGTTACCAGCAATGATTCAGGGCTTTAGTTTCCGCGTCATAGATATGAGCGAGACTCAAGGCGATAGCATATTAAAGTTAAATTCTCCAGAAGATTATTACAAGATTGCAGTCTTACTTCGCGATAATGAGCGCTTTGGTGTCGAAGCCATATTCTCTCGCAAATTTGGAACCCAAGCCGTAGCAGCTTCCGCAACTAGACTTCATAATATAGCTGGAGTGTATACGGGTAAGGATGATCCAGTGACAATAATTAGAAATCAGGGCATCTTTCCAGCGCCCGAAGAACTTATCTCGCCTTTTTCTAAAGCCCATTATGTGGGTGGCGATGCCCGGGGGTCTCATGTAATGCCTCTTATGCCAATGCCCATAAATACCCCAGTAACAGGTATGTATTGTTTACCCTTGGTTTCTTGTGTTGGTTTCTCTATGGACAAAATGGGCAAATTTTCTGATTCTTATATTGATTTCTTTGATAATCCCTCGTGGGATGAAATACGTCGCAAAGCACAGCAGAAAGCCTACCTAATTAGAGAACAGGGTTGGTCTGGTGCAGCCATGCTTCCATATTCAGAACTTGAGTATAGTGGATTTAGAGAGACTATAACAGATCTTGTTAACAGGTTTTCTTTAAAGAGCGCTCGGTCTCACAAGAAAAAATAAAATAAAACATGTGATTATTGGTGCTGTTAAAGAGATTAAAGTTGGAGAAAACCGCGTGGGGATTACTCCATATGGCGTAAAAGCGCTTGTTGATGCCAACCACACTCTTCTTGTTGTAAAAGGAGTAAATACTATAAATGGAAAATGTACATATAAGGCTGTCGTTGAAACATTTAAACTTCTTTATACTCCTTTGGAGAAAGCCTTGTAGCCCACATGTGGTATCATAATAGAGTAAGTCTGTCACCGATTTATATCGCAGGAAAGATTTTATGTTGATTGGTATTGACGGCAACGAGGCTAATGTAGAAAAAAGAGTTGGGGTTGGAGAATACTCCTTTGAACTACTTCGGCAGCTCAAAGAATCTAGAATTCAGAATCTAGAATTCAGAATCTATTTAAAAAGAAAACCTCAAGATGATTTTCCAAAAGAATCCACAAACTGGCAATATCGAATTATCGGACCGCGCAAACTGTGGACGCAGATAGGATTACCATTTGATTTGTATTTCCATAAACCAAAACCCGATGTGTTTTTTACACCCACCCATTATGCTCCACGCTTTTCTCCTATTTCAACTGTAATTTCAGTAATGGATTTATCCTACATCCATTTTCCTGAGATGTTTAAACCTTCAGATTTGTATCAGCTTAAGAATTGGACGGGATATTCAGTGAGAAATGCAAAAAAGATCTTAACTATCAGCAGAGCCAGTAAAGATGATATAATCAAATTGCATCAAGTGTTAGAAGAGAAGGTGGTAGTTACTTATCCAGGAATAAAAGTCAAAAGTCAAATGTCTCCGCCAAAGGCGGATCAGCCTCTGGCTGAAAAATCCAAAATGCAAAGTTCAAAAGTGCTTAAAGAAAAATATAAGATTGAAGGGGATTATATTTTGTTTGTGGGGACGCTGCAGCCGAGGAAGAATATTGTGAGGCTTATTGAAGCATTCTCAAGGATTATACACCCCCGAGGTGTGCGTGCCGTCGCAAACCACCTCGGGGGTGGCCGAATGGACTCCCCCGAGGTGAACTATTTGGTCATTGTTGGTAAAAAGGGATGGTTATACGGGGAGATATTTGAGGCTCCTAAGAAGTTTGGAGTAGAAGATAGAGTTAAGTTTTTAGATTTTGTTCCCGATGAAGATCTTCCTCTTTTTTATCAAAATGCTCTTTGCTTTGTTTTGCCAAGTCTATATGAAGGGTTTGGTTTGCCGGTTTTGGAAGCAATGCAATACGGCTGCCCTGTAATTACAAGTAATGTCAGTAGTCTTCCCGAGGCAGGAGGAGATGCGGCACTTTATGTAAATCCGCTGGATGTTGAGGACATTAAAAAAAATTTAGAATTCATAATTCAGAGTTCAGAATTACGTAAAAAGCTTATCGAAAAAGGATATAAACAAGTTAAAAAGTTTAGTTGGGAGAAAACAGCGAGAGAAACTTTGAGCGTATTGGAGGACGTGGCGAGAACTTGAATTATGAATAATGAATTAGAAATTAAGGTTAAAAACAGAATCAAGACAATTTTGCTGGAATTTGCAGTTATGAAATTGCATTTTGTTGGTTTTGTGCCTTCACATCATTTCCGTAGATTTTTCTATAGATTAGCTGGAATAAAAATTGGTAAAGGATCAACACTCCATACAGGTACAAGATTTTATAATCCATCTAATATAGAAATTGGGCAAGATTCTATTATTGGTGAGGGAACTGTTTTAGATGGGAGAGATAAACTAATAATTGGCAATCATGTTGATATTGCCTCAGAAGTTATGATTTATAACTCCGAACACGATGTGCAAAGCGATGATTTTCGTGCAGTTACTGCACCGGTAATAATTGAAGACTATGTTTTTATCGGTCCTCGTGCAATCATTTTGCCAGGGGTTAAAATCGGTAAAGGAGCAGTAATTGGGGCTGGGGCTGTGGTTACAAAGGCTGTTAAGAGTTTCGCAATTGTTGGAGGTGTGCCTGCACAAAAGATTGGAGAAAGAAAGATTAAAGATCTTAAGTATAAATTAGGAAGAGCGGCGTGGTTTAGATAAGGATGATTGTTGGATTGCTCAATTGTTTCATTGTTACCTCACCCTAACCCTCTCCTAGAAGGAGAGGGAACAATTTAGCAATTTAACAATGTAGCAATTATGACATTTCTATCAATAGTTATTCTTTCCTATAACACAAAAGACTTAACGCTTTCTTGCTTGCAATCGTTGATAGAACAATACAGAAAGGAGTTAAAAAGTGGGACGGTTGAGATTATTGTTGTTGATAATGCGTCAACTGATGGCTCGGTAGAAAGTATTAAGTATTATGTATTAAGTAGTAAGTATAAAGACGTTAGATTAAGGGTTATAGAAAATGACGAGAATTTGGGGTTTGCTAAGGGTTGTAATATAGGGGCAAAAAAATCAAAAGGGAAATATATTCTTTTTCTAAATTCGGATACACAAGTGCTAGACAAGGGTTTTTTGAAAATGATAGGGTTTTTAGATAGTAATCAAAAAGTTGGAATTTTGGGAGGAAGGCTTTTAAATCCAGACAATTCACCCCAACCATCTGCTGGAAAATTTTACAATCTTTTTAATTTATTTTTAATGCTTATAGGTAGCGAAAGATTTGGATTACTCCGTAAAAGTCCCAAAAATATTGAAAGAGTTGATTGGGTAAGCGGAGCATGTTTGATGATAGGGAAAAGCGTATTTGATCAACTAAAGGGATTTGATGAAAATTTCTTTATGTATATCGAAGATATGGAACTGTGCTTTAGAGCAAACAAACTTGGTTTTTTAACTTATTTTTATCCAGATATCAAGATAATACATAAAGAACTTGGAAGTAGCAATCGGTCTTTTGCTATAATACACATCTATAAAGGGCTTTTGTATTTTTACTCCAAGCACAAAGGTTACTTTCAATATATTATTGCCAAAGTAATGCTAGAAGTGAAAGCTAAAGTCGGAATTGTTGTCGGTTTCCTTATTGGCAATTCTTCCTTAAAGAAAACTTACATTGAGGCAATAAAATTTAAGATATGAAAATACTCAGATTTGTTTGGAACAACATTTTATTTTTTATCTCACTTTTTTTGCTTGTCTTTGTTCCTCTTTACCCAAAATTGCCAATTTTGGATGTACAAAATACGTGGGTTTATGTCCGAGTAGAAGACTTTATTATTACATTTGTAATTCTTATATGGATTGTTTTGTTTTTGTTTAAAAAAATAACGATCAATACTCCGTTAACCCTACCTATTCTATTATTTTGGATTACTGGCGGAGTATCTCTTCTTCATGCGGTTTTGGTTATTTTTCCGACCATTGCCAATGTGTTTCCTAATGTTGCATTTCTAAGTTTTTTGCGAAGAATAGAATATGTCTTTCTATTTTTTGTTGCATTTGCTGGAATGAGGGATAAACGACTCATATATTATATTATTTACGCACTGCCAATTATCCTTCTTGTTGTAGTTGGCTATGGTTTTGGTCAAAAATTCTTTGGATTTCCAGCGTTTTTGACAATGAATGAAGAGTTTGCGAAAGGAGTACCAATTCAGCTTTCGCAGTTGTCCAGGGTTCCTTCTACGTTTGCCGGCCATTACGATTTAGCAGCGTATTTGGTTTTACTGATTCCAATTCTTGTAAGTTTAGCATTTGGTTTTAAAAATTGGCTTATAAAGATTTTTTTGTTGGGAGTTTCTTCTTTAGGATTTGTTCTGCTTTTGGAGACGGTATCTCGAGTTTCATTCTCCGTTCTTTTACTTGCTTTGGTAATGCTGTTAATTTTTCAGAAAAAAAGATTGGTTATTATTTCTCTTTTTGTGCTGACAGTTATATTATTAATTTTATCTCCAAGTCTTTTGCAGCGTTTCGGAAGTACAGTTTCGGAAATTGATGTTTTGGTGGACGCAAAGACAGGAAGAGCAATAGGTCATGTTACAGAAGTTCCATCTTTGTACTTTGAGGATAAAATTGTTTTGAGAGATTTTGCTCAAAGTGAACAAAATCCAAAACTTGCCACATCCTCCGCAATTGTTCCAAAGCTTCTTATTCCATCGCCCGCTGTACTTGTTACAGAACCAAACGAGTCCACAGGCGAAAATCTGCCGCAAGGAACAAGCTATATAAATCTTCCGCTTTCTCCAGTTGTTAAAAAAGTTAATCAATATTTTTATCAAAAAGCAAAAGAAAACAATCCCGAGCAATCAACAAAGATTTATATGCTGTATGGAGATTTTCTTATAAAAAAAGCCAAAGCTTACGATCTCTCTTTTACTACAAGATTTCAAGGAGAGTGGCCAAAAACCATTACCGCGTTTATGAGAAATATTTTTTTAGGAAGTGGCTATGGGTCTGTTAGTCTTGCTGTTGACAATAATTATCTTAGAATTCTTGGAGAAACCGGGATTCTTGGGCTTGTTTCATTTCTTTCAATATTTATAGTTGCAGGAATATTCATTAAAAAAATATTACCAGTTGTTGCGTCCCCAGTTGTTAGAAGTTTTGTTTTAGGATTTGTTGCTGGAACATTTGGACTTTTTCTAAACGCCATCCTAATAGATGTTTTTGAGGCATCGAAGATCGCTTTTTCTTATTGGCTTTTGATGGGGGTAACTCTTGGAATTCTAAACTTACACAAAAGTGTAAATGTAGATATTTATAAAGAATTTAAAAACTTGATAACTTCTACCTATGCGATTGTTATTTATCTTTTTATTTTAACTATATCTTTATACTTCTCTCTCTCCAATTATTATTTTACAGGCGATGATTTTACATGGTTTAGATGGGTCTCTGATTGTTGTAATGGTCTTGCTAACAACGGAATTGTTGATTATTTTACCAACGCGAATGGATTTTTCTACAGGCCAGGTACAAAAGTGTATTTTTTTCTTATGCATTCGGCTTTTTGGCTTAACCAAACAATGTATCATTTGGTATCCCTAATTTTGCATTTTTCCGTTGCGGCTCTTTTGTTCTTGATCTTAAAAAGAATATTAAAGAATTATTTTTTGTCTGCGGCAGCGGCTATTGTTTTTCTTATTTTAAGTGGGCATCATGAAGCAATTTTTTGGATTTCCGCAACAGGCTTTCTTTTTAATGCTTTTTTTGCCCTTTTGAGTCTTCTTTTCTTTATTTACTGGAAAGAGAATAAAAAAAATATATACCTTTTAATTGCTTTTGTTGCAGTTTTTTTAAGCCTGCTGTTTCACGAGCTGGGCGTTATAGCGCCTTTACTTATAATCCTTTATGATTCTGTTTTTGGGGAAAAATTCAGCCTAAGCAATTTATATAAAAAATCCTATTATTATATTTTGATTTTTCCGATAATCCCTTATTTGATTTTACGCTTTATCGCAAAAAGCCATTGGTTTAGCGGAGATTATAGTTATAACATTTTTAATCTTCCTTATAATTTTATTGGGAATACAATGGGTTATTTGGGACTTTCTGTTTTTGGGCCTTTGTTTTTAACAATATATAATAGCATCAGAAATTTTTCTAAAGGAAATTTAGGGATAGCATTATTAGCATCAATAGTAATAATTTTCGCAGCTTTCTTTCTATGGAAATGGCTTATGAAAGCTTTGACAAAGGATGATAGCAGGATTGTTGTTTTTGGAGTCCTGTTTTTTGCAATTTCCCTGTTACCGTTTTTGGGACTGGGAACAATAACTTCCCGCTATAGTTATCTTTCCTCGGTTGGACTTGCAATTCTTTTAGCATTTTTTATTAAAAAACTATATAAGTATTTGATATTGAGCAACGAGAAGTACATTGCTGTTTCGATAGTTACTATAATAGTAATAATATTTTTAGCTAATCAGGTTTTTCAATTACAAAAAATAAATTCAGATTGGAAAACAGCAGGCGAGAAATCTAAAAGATTTGTTGTATCTCTTGAAGAAATGTACGAAAGAGAATGGAAAAATGACTCTCTAAAATTTTATTTTGTTGATGTTCCCATACGCAATGGAGAAGCATGGATATTTCCAGTAGGGTTACCAGATGCTGTGTGGCTGCTTTTTCGCAATAAAAATATTGATATTTACCAATTACGTTCGCTTAAAGAGGTGATAGGCTCTGTAAAAGATCCGCGGACAGAAAAGGTGTTTGAATTTGACGAACAGGGAGGGGTTGTTGAAAGAAAAAAAGCGCAAGATGGGAGTGTTATCCCCATAGATAAATGAAAAAGATTGAACTTTTGATATTATTGCTTATTTTAATTGGCGGTTTTTTGGTAAGGCTTTATAGATTTAATAATCCAATTGCAGATTGGCATTCTTGGCGACAGGCAGATACTTCGGCAGTTTCTAGAAATTTTGTTAAATTTGGGTACGATATCTTGTTTCCCCGCTTTGACGATCTGTCAAATGGCGTATCTCTTTTAGATAATCCTAAGGGGTATCGTTTTGTAGAGTTTCCTTTCTATAATATTTTGCAAGCTGGTTTTTATCAGATATTCAATCATTTTACAATAGAGCAATGGGGAAGGTTAGTCTCAATAATTTCTTCTTTAATTGCTGCTGTTTTTCTTTATTTATTGGTAAAAAAACATGTTTCAACACGTGCTGGTTTAATTGCAGCCTTTTTTTATACATTTGTTCCTTATAACATTTATTATGGAAGAGCCATTATTCCTGATTCATTAATGGTTATGAGTTTTCTTGCTGGTTTGTATTTTTTTGACCAATATCTTGATGAAAAGGTGAATATTAAGCAATACACTTATTACATCCTAGCAATATTTCTTGTTGCATTATCCCTTCTTATTAAGCCTTTTGTTTTGTTTTTCTTTTTAGCCTTTTTATATTTAGTATTTATGAAGTTTGGTTTGAAAGGCTTTAAGAAACCAGAGATATGGGTATTTTTTGTTCTAGCTTCTTTACCGTTTTTTCTCTGGAGAATGTGGATGGAAAACTTCCCAGAAGGAATTCCCAGAAATGATTGGTTATATAACTGGAACAGCATCCGTTTTAAAGGCTCATTTTACTGGTGGATTTTTGCCGAAAGAATTTCCAAGATGATTCTTGGGTATTGGGGTTTGCCTTTTGTTATTTTAGGAATACTTTTTAAACCAGGAAATCGCGAAAAGTTGCTATTCTTTACCTTTCTGATATCTTCGCTTATTTATGTTCACGTATTTGCAACCGGTAACGTTCAGCATGATTATTATCAAATTCTTATTACCCCAACTCTTGCTATATTTTTTGCAAAAGGAGTTGATGGTGCATTAAAAGCTTCAGGAGAATATTTTAGCTTATGGACTACAAGAGCAGTTATAGTTATTAACATAGTCTTTATGTTAATGTTTGGATGGTATGTGATTCGCGATTTTTACGGAGTTCAGCACCCCGCAATAATAGAAGCAGGCAAAGCAGTAGATGAGCTTACGCCAAAAAATGCTAAAGTTATTGCGGTTTATAGCGGAGATACGACATTTTTATATCACACTAATCGTCAAGGATGGCCTGTGGTGGAAAGAAGTTTTAGGCAATTTGTAAATGTAGGGGCAACGCATATTGCATTTGCCAATCCAACAGAAGAAGAACTAAATCTTGCAACTTTATTCGAGCCATTAAAAATAACAGACACGTATGCTATTTTTGACCTTAATAAGCCAACCGTCGAGGGCTTGAAGGAATTAAAGAAAAAAGAGAAATGAGAAAGATATTGTTTCTTACTTATGATTTTCCTTATCCCGCAAATACCGGGGGCAAGAACAGAGCGTTTAATCTCATAAAGCATGCTAACAAAAACGTAGAGATTCATTTGGCTTCTTTTGTAAGAGATGATTTTAGAAAAGAATATGAAAAAGAACTAAAAAAAGTAGGAGTTAAGACGATTACGATATTCAAAAGAAGAAAATTAAAAGACATTAGAAATATTAAATTTTTATTTTCTAAGTCTTCGATCTTTCGACTCCTGTATTATAGAAAAAGCGTTGAAGATTCTATTCTGGATATTGTGAGATCTTTGAAGATAAATGTTGTTCATTTTGAATCCTACTACACTTCGTTTTACATTGGGAAAAAGATTAGAGATGTGGGGGCGAAGCAAATATTCGGCACAGAAAACATAGAGCATTTTTTATACAAAGACTATGCAAAACACAGCAGTTGGTTGAAGCATTTTATTTTGGATCGCCAAATTAGAAAAATAGAAAATGAAGAGAAGGAATTCTTAAAACTTTCCGATAAAAATATTGCTGTAACAGACGATGAGGCAAAGTTTATCCAAAGCATAACTGGTAAAAAATGTAGCATAATTCCAAATGGAGTTGATCTTGATGATTTTACATATAATCATCCCTCCAAAAAACTCGCAAACACCCTTCTTTTTATAGGGAATTTTAGTTATTTTCCAAATATTGATGCGATAAATTATTTTTACAACAAAGTTTTCAAGAAATTGAATGAAAACATAAAACTTTTAATAATCGGAAAAAATGCAGAAAAACTGGATATGTCAAAAGACAGTAGAATTGAAACAATATCTTTTGTTGAAGACATCAAAGAAGCCTACAATAGAGCTGATATCATGGTGTTTCCAGTTAGGGTTGGAGGAGGAACTAATTTTAAGATACTTGAGGCAATGGCTTATGGAATTCCAATAATTGCTGATCCTGCAAGAATCGATAGTTTTGGGGTTAAAGATGGACGCGAGATGTTTTTGGCGAAAACGCCTTTAGAATACGAACAAAAAATAGATTTACTGCTTAAGGATTTTAGCTTAAGAGAGAAGCTCTCAAAAAATGCTAGGAAACTTGTAGAAAAAGGTTATTCATGGAAACCAATTGGAGACAACCTTAATGCTATATGGAAAAACATATGAATAAAAAAATTGATGTATCAATTGTTGTAGTTACCTACAACTCGTTTGACACCATAAAAGAATGCATTGATTCTATTGAAAAAACCGTTAAAAAAAACTCATTTGAAATTGTTGTTGTTGACAATAATTCATCGGATGGATCCGCAGAGGGTATTAAGTATTATGTATCAAGTATTAAGTATGAGAACGTTAGAATTATTCCAAATAAAAAAAACATAGGGTTTTCGAAGGCCAACAATCAGGGCGTCAAAATTTCACAAAAAAGCCGTTATGTTTTGTTTTTGAATCCCGATGCAATCGTTTATGAAAACACTATTGATGGGATGGTGGATTTTATGAACAAAACTCCCAACGCGGGAGCGGCAACGTGTTTTATAGAGCTTAAAAATGGCAGACTTGACGATTCCTGCCACAGAGGGTTTCCTACACCTTGGAGGTCTTTATGTTATTTTATGGGTTTATCAAAGTTTTTTCCAAAAAGTAAATTTTTTGCAGGGTATAACATGACCTATCTTGGTCTTAATAAAACTCACGAGATAGATGCTCTGGGAGGGTCTTTTATGCTGATAAGGCGCGAAATAGGCAAAAGATTGGGTTGGTGGGACGAAGACTTTTTCTTTTATGGAGAAGATATAGACTTTTGTTTTAGAATAAAAGAAATAGGGTATAAAATATATTTTGTACCCGAATATAAAGCGCTTCATTACAAAGGGGTTTCAAGCGGAATAAAAAAAGTTTCGGAGTCAATAAGCAAAGCAACAAAAGAAACAAAACTTTTTGCAACAAAACATAGATTTAACGCGATGCGAATTTTCTACAAGAAACATTATGAAAAAAAGTATCCAAAAATTGTTACGTGGCTTGTTTATGGGGCAATTTGGGCTAAAGAACATTTATGAAAATAGGAATTGATGCTAGGCTTTGGAATGAGTCGGGAGTTGGAAAATACACTAGGAATCTTGTTGAACAGCTTCAGATAATTGATCGCAAGAATGAGTACATGTTGTTTGTTTTAAGTCAAGATAGAAAAAAGATTCTGAATCAAGTTCAGAATGACAATTTTAGCATAGTAAATGCAGACATAAGGTGGCATACACTGGAAGAGCAGATGAAGTTTTCATCGATAATTAATAAAGAAGATTTGGATTTAATGCACTTTACTTATCCTTCGGTTCCTATTTTTTACAATAAGCCTTTTATTGTTACAATTCATGATTTAATTTTGCATCATTTTCCGACAGGAGAAGCCTCAACTTTGGCTTTGCCTTTATATTATTTAAAGCACTTCGCATACAAATTAGTGATTTTGCAAGCAGCAAAAAAGGCAAAAAGAATTATTGCAGTATCAAAGGCTACAAAAAAGGAGATTATTGACCATCTTAGAGTACCAGAAAAAAAAGTAGTGGTAATATATGAAGGGGTAAGTAACGAGATTACAAATCCAAAATCTCAAATTCCAAATAAATCCCAAAATCCTAAATACAAAATACTTAATACTAAATACTTTTTGTACGTTGGGAATGCATATCCGCACAAGAACCTAGAGCGAATGCTTATGGCATTCGCAAGTATTAAGTATAGAGTATTAAGTATAAAGTTGGTTTTTGTTGGCAGAGAGGATTATTTTTACAAAAGATTAAAAGAAAAGGTAAAAAATATGGGTTTAGGAAAATCAGTGAATTTTTTAGGAGAAGTTAGCGATGATGAATTGATCTGTCTTTATAGAGATGCGAGAGCATTAGTTATTCCATCCTTGATGGAAGGGTTTGGGCTTCCAGCGTTGGAAGCCATGGCAAATAAATGTTTAGTTTTAGCATCAGATATTCCTTCGTTGAAAGAGGTCTGCGGAAATGCGGCAATTTATTTTGATCCTTATGGTATTGATGATATATCAAAAAAAATGATAGAGGTTTACTCTAATGACATAAATCATTATAGTAGCAATATCAACAAAGGTTTTGAAAAAACAAAAATATTTTCTTGGGAGAAAATGACAAGAGAAACTCTAAAGGTATACGAAAGCTGCGTTGGCGGCTGAGCCGTACCGCAGGTGTAATCGTATCTACACCTCGGATGGTGGCAGCCCTGAGCGAAGTCGAAGGGCATGACTCCTCCGAGGTGGACATCAGATTGGGAATGCTATTGTGGTTTGGTAGTCGTACTTGGATTTAGTGTTTAGCGGACCGTATTTATATGTTTCAAAGACCAAGCCTCTAAGTTTTATCTTCTGGCTTTCTATATACGAAAACAGCTTTTGGTAAATGAGAATTAAATATTTATATGGACCATTATAGTTAAATGCTAAGACTTTGGTTTTGGGGTAAGGTTTGAAATAAAAATCATTATGTTGGTATTCACCTTGGAGGAGCCGAGGTCGTTGCCTCGTCACCTCCGAGGTGTTGCGGAGCGATTCTTCGAAGGTGGAGCTTAGTATAAAGGTTATGGCTGGGTCATAAATACCCATTTGTCATTCCGAGCGAGCGTGAGCGAGTCGAGGAATCTCGTTGAAGGAGATTTCTCGGCAAGCTCGAAATGACAATTGTGACCCAGTCATAAAGGTTATCTCAAGAGGCGTATTTTGGGATTATAGGCGTTGTTGAGATAAAAAGTTATCTCAGAGGGTTTACATTTTAGCTTTAATCTTTTTGCTTCTTGCCAAAGAGTTTTTATATACTCAGTAATCTTTGCATATTCCCCGTGTCCTACTTTCATACAAAATAGATTGAATGGGCCAAAGTTTTTGGTTTGAAATATGTTCTTTATGCTCGTCATTCTGGCAAGCGAAGAATGAGCGCGTCCAGAATCTATATCGTTTTGGAAGAAAAATGACTTAATATTTTTCAGGAACCTATAGTCGATAGAATTCAAAGAGATAACGCAATTTTTTCTATCGTATCTGTAGGTAGTCTAGATATTATTGATCCTAAAAAAGACGAAAACGGTAGATATTTCTGTGGTTACAATCAAGAAGAGTATCGTGGGCTTTTGAATAAATTAAAAGCGGATTTGCTTTTGACCATGTTTCTTCGCGGCGGCGCACCGATTGTGAAGTAGCTGTCTACATTTCCAATATTGTAGTTTTGTCTTTCATGACTAAAGTTAGTAGCTCTAAACATTGCAGCCTTCCTAGTAATGCTGGAATATCATTCCTATTTAAAAATCCCACAGGAATTCTATTTTCAAAGCTTCCTATTTTCGTGCGGACACCTTTCTTGTATAGATAAATTGCCTCTTTCCCACCGACGCCATAAGTATTTTCTAAAAAACATTCTTTTTCTAATTCGATTCCCAAAAGTTCAGCATACCTTTTTGGGAAAAGCGAATAGTCTGCTCCGGTATCAACAACCATTTCAACTGGAATCCATTCGTCAATCTGATCAGAAGTTATAAGAATTTGTAGATATGGACGGTAAATTTTACCCAAAATACCCTTCCCTCGAAAGCTAAAACGAGAAGATATTATTTTCATTTAAAGATAAGAATGTAAGAAGTTCCAGGATGTGGGACAAATACTAGAACTGGCGACTTGCCATATTTTTCTTTTAATCTCTTGAATCTTTCAAGTGCCCTTTTGCCACGTGCTAAAGGAACAACTTCCTTATCTACTACAAATACCTGTTTTCCACCATACTTTTTAACCAGAGGATGTAAACCAGAAAGCAGTGCGTTTAATGTTTTTCCTGTTTTATCCTCTATTTTTTTCATAACAACTTTATTGTAAACAAAATATTCAAAGATTGCAAGCGGTTGTGGGTTCGACGGGCTGCTTCTTATCATGATAAAATAGGCGGAGTATTTACAATGAAAATTGCATTGGTGTATGATCGGGTAAATAAGTGGGGAGGGGCAGAGAGAGTGCTTTTGGCATTGCATGAATTATTTCCAGATGCACCTATTTACACTTCGGTTTACAATCCAATAACTGCATCTTGGGCTAAAACTTTCGATGTTAGAAGTTCATTCTTGCAGAAATTTCCTTTGGCATCTATAGCTCATGAGTTATATGCGGTCTTGATGCCCATTGCCTTTGAAAGTTTTTCTTTTGACCAATATGATCTTGTAATTTCAGTTACGAGTGAGGCTGCAAAAGGGATAATAACCAAACCAAAAACAAAGCATATTTGCTATTGTCTAACTCCAACCCGTTATCTTTGGAGTGCTTACGATGATTACTTTAGAAATCCCTTATTGCGATTTCTATCAAAACCAGTAGTTTCGTATCTTAGGACTTGGGATAAAATTGCAGCGCAAAGGCCAGATGCGTACGTTGCAATTTCTCAAGAGGTCAAAAGAAGAATTAAAAAATATTATGGGAGAGAGTCAGTGGTTGTATACCCGCCAGTAGACATCAGTAGTATGTATCATGTATCAAGTATTAAGTATAAAAAAAATGCAAATGAAATACATAATACAAACTACATACTACATAATACTGTCGATTACTTCCTCATCGTCTCTCGGCTTGTTCCATACAAACGAATTGATATTGCGATTAGAGCATTTAATAAGCTTAGACTTCCATTAAAAATTATTGGCGTAGGGTCACAAGAAAAGTATCTTAAAAGCATCAGTAGCCCAACTATAGAATTCCTTGGCAACTTGACTGAAGATGAGTTAGTAAGCTATTATAAGGGATGTCGTGCTTTAATTTTTGTAGGTGTTGAAGATTTTGGTCTTACTGTTTTGGAGGCACAGAGTTTTGGAAAACCCGTGATTGCGTTTCGCGGAGGCGGTACACTGGAGACTATAAAAGAAGGAAAAACTGGTGAGTTTTTTAGTCAACAAAATCCAAAATCACTTACAGATGTGCTTAAAAGATTCGATGAAAGAAAATATAAAAGTACTGACTGCATAGAGAATGCTAAAAAGTTTTCGTTTGAAAGATTTAAAGAAAAGCTTATGGATGTCGTTGCGAGGAGTTTAGCGACGAAGCAATCTCAAATTTGATGGGGATTGCTACGCCCTTCGACAAGCTCAGGGCTCGCAATGACAATTAGACGTATGAAGATTGTAATCTTTGCTGGAGGGGTAGGGACAAGACTTTGGCCGCTGTCTAGGAGAAATAGTCCGAAGCAGTTTGAAAAAATACTCGGCGATAAATCTACTCTTCAGCTTGCAGTGGATCGTCTTCTTCCAGACTTTGCCTTTTCGGATATTTATATTGCAACAGGTAAAAGATATAAAGATATTGTAAGAGAGCAGCTTCCAAAAATTCCAGGCGAAAACTTTATCTTTGAGCCAGAAGTTAGAGATGTAGGACCAGCTGTTGGGATGGCGCTATCAATTATAGGTAAAGGCAATCCTAATTCTCCGATTGCGATAGTGTGGAGTGACCACTTTGTTAAGAAGGAAAGAAGATTTCGGGAAGTCCTGCATTTTGCACAAAAATTAGTTAGAAAAAACAATAATTCACTTGTTCTTATAGGACAAAGGGCTCGATTTGCCAACCAGAATTTAGGATGGATAGAGTTTGGCGATGAAACTTCTGATATAAGAGGAACAAAAGTTTTTCAATTTAAAAGATTGCTTTATAGACCAAGTCTTAAACTCGCAGAAGAATTTTTAAAAAATGAAAATTATGCTTGGAATCCAGGATATTTTGTCACTACTCCTAGCTTTATACTGTCTCAATTTAAAAAATTTACACCTAACTTATGGAAAGGACTTATGAAAATACAAAAATCTGTAGGGAGAAAGGAACTAAATAGAGTTATAGGAAGCGTATACCCCACATTAGAAAAGATAAGTTTTGATAATGCAATTTTGGAAAAAATAGACCCAAAACATGTGTTTGTTATAGCAGCAAATCTTGGGTGGAGCGATGTTGGAGCATGGGAGGCGTTAAAGGAAGCTCTTCAGGTATCTTCAACAGAAAATATCACAAAAGGAAAAGTTCTTATAAACGACTCAGTTGACAATCTAGTTTTTAACTACACTGATCAGATGGTAGTTGGGATAGATTTAGGGAAAATGATTGTTATAAATACAGACGATGTTTTATTAGTTTGTCCTAAGACTTCTGCTCCAAAGATAAAAAAATTAGTCGAGAGTCTAGCTGGAACCCCAAATGAGCATCTTACGTAGCCTATGCAATATGCTAGAGTTAGAAAAAGTGAACTATATGAAGTTACAGAAAGGTTAATAGATATTGTTTTCTCTATTGCTTTAACTATATTCTTCTTGCCAGTTATCGTAATTATAGCCATAGTAATAAAACTCGATTCAAAAGGACCCATTTTAGCAGATACACCACAACGAGTTGGAAAGAAAGGTAAGCTTTTTAAGATGTATAAATTTCGTTCTATGGTTGAGAATGCGCACGAAATGCTTCGCGAAGATCCAGAATATTCTAAATTATACGATGTTTATAAAAAGGGCAGCTATAAATTAAAAAACGATCCTAGAATAACAAGAGTAGGACGATTTATAAGAAAGCATTCCTTAGACGAAATCCCCCAGTTTCTGAATATTTTAAGAGGAGAAATGAGTGTGGTTGGACCAAGAGCTTACTATCCAGACGAGTTGCGACAACAGCAAAAAAAATATCCGCAAACTTTGGAATCTGTGAAAACTGTGCTTTCGGTTAAGCCGGGTTTAACAGGATATTGGCAAGTTAGCGGTAGAAGTGAAATAAACTTTGATAAGCGCATAGAAATGGACGCTCAATACGTGGAAAAAAGTAATATATTGTATGATCTTTGGATTATAGCCAAAACTCCTTGGGCCATGATTGCTGGCAAGGGAGCGTTGTAGTGATAAAAGCGTCTCGAATCTTAAAAGACATTGACCTTTTTGATGCTGGAATAGTTTTGTTGGTTATTGCCTTTCTAGCTCTTACTATTTTGGGAGAACTAAGCGATAACATACGAACATATAGCGTTCTCCTTGCCGCTGTAAGCTTTTGCTCGTTAACTTTAATAATTGTAAAACACCGAGCACTTGTATTCCCCCCAATTCCTTCTATATGTTTACTCCTATTTATTGGCTGGATGTTGGCTGGTAGTTTTTTTTCGAGCTACATCGGAGAAACTATTTGGGAGATTCTAAGAATTGCTTCTTATTTTGCACTTTTTCTTACAATTTACAATTTGATAAGAAAAAATAAATTAACACAGTCTTTTCTTCTTACATGCTTCGTAATTAGTGGGAGCATTTTACTTGTGAAAGATCTTTACAATTTCTTTTCCTGGGGCGGATTATCCAACGGTAGTTATTTAGTTGGATCTTTTTATTGGCATAATCAAATGGCCGGTTTCATAGTTGTCTTAATTCCTCTTCTTCTAAGTTTCTTTTTAGCAAGTCGAAATCTGTATTTTAAGTTTGTTTTACTTTCAATAATTTTTCTTTCACTCGTTGCAATAGTTTTTACATATTCTCGGGGTGGATGGATAAGTTTAGTCGCTTCCTTAATGCTTTTTTCTGTGATCTCCTTTAAAAAAATAAAATCTCATATAAAGCCGCTTTTTATAATATTTGGGATCTTTACGATTGCTACATTTATAGTTCTTAAACCAGCAAACGTTGGTAAGAAAGCACAAAGTATAAGAACTGAACTATCCAATCAAACAAGAAGTGTAAGTGGAAATTTGCGAACAACAGTTTGGCAAAATACTTTTAAGATGGTCAAAGATAATCCAATTTTTGGGGTAGGGCCCGGGGCTTTTGGTGCAGCTTACAATAGATATCAAACTGTGCCGTGGTTGTACGCAAAGCATGTACACAACCATTATTTAGAGTTGGCTGCAGAACTTGGAATAATTGGATTCTTTCTATTTGCCGTAATTATCTTGAGTGCGCTTTTTGGAGTTTTGGCAGAAATAAAAGGATTTGGCGATGAGACAAGATACCCTTTGCTTTTGGGAGTAATTGCAGCTCTGTTTGGTTCGGCTTTACATGCGTTTATTGATATTGATTGGTCGCGAATCTCGCTTTATTCAATATTTTGGATATTGTTGGCTATTCTTTTTGCAAACTTAACAAAAAAAGAAAAAACGATTGATGTAATTGGAATAAAAAAACTTATATATTTATTTCCATTTGTCTTACTAGTTATATCAGCCATGCTATTGATAAGCAACAGGAATTATGATATGGCGCAAAAAAATTTAGGCGATAATAATATATCTAAAGCAGAAAAAAATATAGTAAAAGCAATTACCCTAAACCCCTACGACTCGACTTTGTATCTTCTTTATGGGCAAATAAAAGAAATTCAAAAAAAGCAAAATGATGCAAAAGCAATGTACTATAAGGCAGCTTCTCTTGCTTCTTATAATAGCGAACCTTATTATAGATTGGGAAATATAGAATTTGTAAATAAAAACCACAAACAGGCAAAAAAATTGTTCCTAAAAGCAATTGCGCTTGCGCCCTTTATCCACCCAAAACTGTATATTGCACTTTCTGATACCTATAATGAACTTGGAGAATTTAAAGAGTCGGAAAGGATTATTAGAAATGCTATAGAAAATAAATTTTCCCTAAACGAATCGTTTCGCGGTTTTTCGTATATATACGGATACACTGGATTCAACAAGCATCTAGCCAATCTCTATCTAAGGCTTATAGCTATAGATATCAAAAATAAGAAAACAAAGGAAGCAAAAAGATTGTTAAACGTTGTTGCAAAAGATCTTGATCCCAAAAACCCCATGATCCCTATTTTTAAGACTCTTGTGGTACAATAGGTTCTTGGTTATGACAGCAAGGAAGGCAATTTATCTAAAAGACTTAACGGTTGCATTTGTAGTTAAAGAGTTAAAATCAAAATACAAATCAGCAACACTTGGCTTCCTTTGGATTCTGATAAATCCGCTTCTGCAGATGATAGTTCTAACTATTGTGTTTTCTATTTTTTTAAAAGTACCTGTCAAAAATTATCCTCTTTTTGTCTTCTCAGGACTGCTGCCATGGATGTTTTTTTCCCTAAGTCTTCAAAATGGAACATCTTCTCTTATTGCCAATAGAGACTTGATTAAAAAGGTTAACTTTCCTCGCGAACTTTTACCCATCTCGTCAGTTCTTGCCCATCTTTCTACTTTTATCTTGGCAATGGTGCTATTGGCATTATTTGTTGCGATAGTTTTTGGAGTAACGTTTAGTTTTTTTCTTCTTATTCCTATTGTTGTTTTAATGACGCTTCTTGCTATTGGCATTACTCTTTTGTTATCAAGTTTTGATATTTATTATAGAGATGTGTCTTTTATTCTTCAGTCGGCACTTTTAGTTTGGTTTTACATCACTCCAATTCTCTACCCAACCGCACTTGTTCCAGAAAGTTTTTTGTTTTTATATAATCTAAATCCAATGGTTGGTATAATAACTGCATTTCAGGCAATTTTTTTAAATACAAATATGCCTGCGTGGAACGTATTAACTATTTCGGTTTTTGAGACTAGCATATTATTGCTCGTAGGTTTTTTTGTATTTGCAAAACGTTCAAAATATTTTGCGGATTGGGTGTAAAAGATGAAGAAAAGAATTGTCTATCAAATTGATCAATCAGGGAAAATTGAACAGACGAGTCTAAATACAATAATTGCTCTAGTGAATAATATACGGTATGCGGTCGTCCTACCTAAACAAGTGAAACGCCTTCTTCAAAAGATCTTCCGTAACCAACAAAGACCAAGAATGTTCATTTACGATACTTTTGCCGCCTTAATTGTCTTAGTGTTTATAAAAACCAAACCAGTAGGTAAAGTTGTGATTGATAAAGAGTATGGAAATGAAGATCTAGTTAAAGCAAGAATTCTAGAGTTTATCAAGATGCATAAAATACATTATAATCCTGATATTGAATTTGCCTTAGTTGGGAAATCATCCCAAGCACATATACATGCAGCGAAAATAGCTAATAAGAAAATCCCACCCAACCTAGTTCTTGCTTTAGAAGATATTAGCGCTCTTTTATGACCAATAAAAAAGACCGGGTATTCTGCTATTAACAGAACCGAGGGCAACTTAACTCAGGACTGGTTACCTGGAGGTCGGAAGCCATCCCAGCCTTCTATATTTAGAACATATCACGAAAGAACTAAAAAGTCAATAAGATAGGTAAAAATGTAACATTTTACAACCCTTGACATAAACTGTCATTCTGAACTTAGTTCAGAATCTCATTAGATGCTAAAATGAATTCAGCATGACAATTTGCGTCAGTAACGGTGAAATGTTACGTAAAAATTTGCTATGTCCAATTCTATTATTTTAAACGATATTTCCAAAAAATACACTCTTGTCAAAGAGCGGCCGGTGCTTTTGAAAAATCTTTTTCTGCCCCCAAAAAAAGAAGAAGTTTGGGCGTTAAAAAATGTTTCCTTAACCATTAAAAAAGGGGAGACGATTGGAATTGTTGGCGATAATGGATCAGGAAAATCAACGCTTCTTAAAATCATTGCAGGAATAACTACTCCTACACAAGGAAATGTAAAAGTGAACGGTCGAGTTTCATCACTAATCGAACTCGGAGCAGGCTTTCACCCAGATCTTACAGGAAAAGAAAATGTATATTTAAACGGACAACTTTTAGGTTTTACCAAAAAAGAACTCGATAAAAAATATAATGAGATAGTCGAGTTTACAGATATTGGAGAATATATCAACCAACCGATACGAACGTATTCATCAGGAATGGTTGTCCGTCTCGGCTTCTCAGTCGCCGTTCACCTCGATCCAGAAATTCTTCTTATTGATGAAGTACTTACTGTTGGGGATGAGGAGTTTCAGAGGAAGTGTATTAGAAAAATTAATATTCTAAGAAAAAATGGCAAAACAATAATTATGGTGTCTCATGATTTGTCACTGATAAAAATTCTTTGTTCAAAGATTGTTTGGCTTGAACACGGAAAATTTCTTCTTGTTGGTAATTCCGAGAAAGTAATCCATTCGTACTTAGATAGACTGACAGAAAAAGAAGAAATAATTTTTTTAGATGAGTCTGCCAAAAAAAACTTATATAGAGGACAAAACGACATAGTGTCAGGCAAAATTAAATTTGAAAAAGTAGTTTTACTTAATCAAAAAGGCCTAGAAACAAATAGCTTTGAATCGAATGAGAAAATTGTTATAAGAGCAGCATTGAAAACAAATATGCCTATTAATAATCCTATCTTTGGTTTAATAGTGTACAGCGAGAGTGGAGATTATTTAGGTGGTACTAACTCAATCGCAGACAAAATTCTTGAGCGAATAAACGGTATTAGAGAAGTCGACTATATAATAGAAAGAATCTCGTTATTACCAGGAAAATATTTTCTTGATTTGGTGATTAACGATAAAACTGGTAAGAAAATATATAATCGATACGGCAAGATATTACCGCTTTTTGTAAAGGGCTTAAAAAATAAGGATGGCTATCCAGTCTACTCTGGCCATATTCAAATACCTTGTAAATGGAAATACTATGAATCTTAAGCCTACAGGTGTAATCTGGGCCGGACCAGTTTACAATATTGGAGGATACGGAAACGTTTCAAGAAACTATATAAAAGGCCTTGTTAGGATTGGCGTTTCTGTTCGTATATTCAACTTAGATCGCGTAGATTTGGAGATTGGAAAAGACAATATAAAATTCCTAGATTCTCTTTCCAATACTTATGTTGGCACAAGACCAGTCTTAATCGTCCATTCCCTTCCTCCCCATTTTGATATAGTCAAAATACCAAAAGTTTACAAAAGAATTGGCTGCACTATATTTGAAACCAACAGGATACCTAAAGTATGGGTAAAACCATGCAATAGAATGGATGAGATTTGGGTACCCTCTCATTTTAATCTCAAAACATTTTCTGATTCTGGAGTTAAAAAAGAAAAAATAAAGGTTATCCCATACGCAGTTGATACAAATATTTTTAATCCAAAGATAAAACCTCTTCCGTTGCTAAGTCTTAAAAAATTTAAATTTTTGTATGTCTTCAACTATTCTTATCGAAAAGCTCCGGAGATTCTTCTTGAGGCATATCTTAAAGAGTTTAAGAAAGACGAAGATGTATGCCTTATGCTAAAATCTATCAATACCGACTATCCAAACTTAAAGTTCAATAAAAATCATATAAAAAAGATTATTACTAAAATAAGAGGTTCTGGAAACAATTTGCCACAAGTTCATCTTATCGACTCTCCTTCATCTATTGACGAGCTTGCGTCCCTTTATAAAGCAATTGATTGCTATATATCTGTTGATAGGGCGAATGGTTGGGGTATGCCATGTATGGAGGCTATGGCTGTAGGCAAACCAGCCGCAACTGTAAATTGGAGCGGAAGTACGGAATTTATGAAAAAGAATAACAGTTTTCTTATATCCCCTAAAAGGCTAGTTGCGGTTGATAAAAAAACTTCAAAAATGCTTCCAATTTATAGTGGCCAAAAATGGGCAGACATTGATATAAACAGTCTTAGAAAACTACTAAGATATATTTACCAAAATAAAGATAAAAGGATAGAAATTGCTAGAAATGGCTACAATACGATTGTAAACAATTTTTCTATTGAAGCCATCGCGCAAATTACTGCGAGTCAACTAGGTTTCTCGCGTATAAAAATTTATAATAAATTTCTATATTTTATGAATAGTCTTTTCGATATCAAACACAAGGGATTGAAAAGATTATTTTTAAGATTATATCGCCAGGTGGAGATAAAGGTATGACTATTGGAATCGATATTAGTGCTTTAACAATAAAGCGAACTGGGGTTGGTAATTATTCATTATCTGTGCTTGAGTCCCTTCTTTCTTTAGACGAGAAGAATAAGTATGTTCTTTTTGCTTTTGTCTTTTCGGGAGAATCGCTTATTAAGGAAAGTTCTTTAGTTAAATTTCCAAATGTTACAGTTAAGATATATCGAATGCACAGGGGGCTTTTAAGAAGATTGTGGCATTTTATTCCATTTATTTCTGCGGACTTTTTTTATAAAGGAATCGACTTCTTGCATCTTTCGGATATATTTTATTTACCAACCAGAAGAATTCCAACTTTAGCAACCATATACGATGTAACACCTTCTCTTTTTCCCCATTATCATTATGCTCGCAATATTGAATTCCATAAGAGAAGGAACAAGTTTGTTGCCCAAAACTCTAAGCTAGTTATCACGCTTTCTCAAAATAGCAAAAAAGATATAAACAATGTTCTTGGTATACCAACCAGTAAAATCCGCGTTATTTCTGGAGGAATAAGTGATAAGTACTATCCTATCGAAAATAGAACAATTGTTCAGAAGGTTCTTAAAAAATACGATCTTAAAGACGGTGAATATTTTCTTTTTATAGGTACTATTGAACCGCGCAAAAACATAGAAGGATTTTTGGAAGCCTATGCTAAAATTCGAAATCAATTAAAATCTCCATTTAAAGTTGTAATAATAGGAGAAAAAGCGTGGGGGTGGGAAAATATACAAAAAAATATAGCGAGACTGAATCTTAAAAAAGATGTACTTGTTACAGGCTACATTTCTGATGATGACCTTGTTGATATTATAAATGGAGCAAAGCTTTTTATATACCCTTCGTTTTATGAAGGATTTGGATTGCCTGTTTTAGAAGCAATGGCTTGCGGTATTCCAGTTATTGGCTCCAACACTTCTTCGCTTCCAGAACTTATTGGAGACAGTGGATTTATGGTTGACCCCAACGACCACAATAAATTAGCATCTTATATGTTGCAAATAACGTATGATGCCAAACTTTATGCAAAGCTCTCTAAAAAATCCTTGGAACGCGCTAAGTTATTTAGCTGGAAAAGTTCGGCTCAAAAAACACTTAAGGTCTACGAAGAAATGAAAAAGTTTATATGAAGGTATTGTTACAAGGAAGAATAGATTTACTAGAGCGTTTTGGCGGAGATACGACTTTAATAACAGATATTAAAAACGCTTTCTCTCAACAAGAGGTTGATGCGAACCTTAATACGGATAAAATTGCCGACTTTGACAAATACGATTTAATCCACTTTTTTGGCATTATGAGAATTAACGATTTATACCCATATTTTCTACAGGCAAAAAAGCAACATAAGAAAATTGTCGTCACTCCAATTTATGAGGACTTAAGCTATCTTGATAATTTTGGAAGGACTGGATGGGAAAAAATGGCAAAGATACTTCCGGGCGATCTAAAAGAATTTGTAAAAGGGCTTATACGAGGCGTTAAAGATTCTTCCCAACTAAAATTGGCAGTTTTACAGCTTGTGATTCCGTACTCAAGGCAACAAAAAAATCTTCTTAAGTATTCAAACCGAATAATCTCTACCTCCCGCGGGGAAAGTATTCTACTCCAAAATAAATTCTCGTTGCCAAAATCAAAATTTGATGTTATTCTGATTGGTATTGATAAAGAAAGTACAAAAGTAGATAAAAATGATTTTATTAACAAATACAATTTAAGAAATTTTATTCTTAGCGTTGGACGCATTGAACCTAAAAAAAACCAACTCGGCCTTTTAGAAGCTCTTAAAAACGAGACTATTCCACTCGTATTTATCGGGAGTCTTAGCGAATACCACTCATCTTACGGAAAACAGTTTTTAAAAACAGTTAGAAAATATTCTCACGTGTACTACTTAGGACAGTTGAATAGACAAATGCTTTTGTCTGCCTACGGTGCTGCAAAAGTCCATGTCCTCCCAAGCTGGTTTGAGGTGATGGGGATTACTAGTATGGAAGCAGCTATCAATGGCTGCAATGTAGTAACAACAGATAAAGGCTATACAAGGGAATATTTTAAGGATCTTGCATGGTATTGTAATCCACAAGATTCAGAGTCCATAAGAAGATCAGTTATTGAAGCATATTACCAACCGGTGAAAAAAGGGCTTAAAGAGTTAGTGGAAGAAAAATATACCTGGGATAAAATTGTCCCAAAAATTCTGGAAGTCTATAAAGATGCGTTAAAAAAATGAAAATTCTTTTTGTCACCCCTCCTCCATATCTGCATAACGAGCTGCAAAGGAGTAATGTATAATCAAAATAGATTTATAATGCATTATGTACATCTATCTTGATGAAAGTGGCGATTTAAGAAGAAGTGATACTAAATATTTTGTTGTTGGAACGTATACTGTAGGTGATCCTAAACGTATAGCAAAGGCTTTTCGAAAATGGCAAAAAAGTAAATTTCCCAAGAAGTTAAAAGGTCAAACTGAGGTGAAATTTAATGACTCACATATCACCGATAAACTACGACTTAAAACGATAAAATATTTAGCAAAACAGGATATTAGAATCTTTTATACATTCCTTAAATTAACAAATATTCCTGAAAAATACCGCAAAGAAGGAAAAGTATATGAAACAGGTCTCCTTTATACTGAGATTGTTGGATATACTCTGGAGTTATATTTGCCTCTTGCCGATAAAGATTTTCGAGTGTATAGAGATCCACGAAGTTTAAAGGGAATACGTGTAGAAAAGTTTAATAAAATGGTAAAAGCACACCTTCTCCCTTTACTTCCTATAGATGTTTTATTTGAAATTCAAGCTCCTGATTCGACAATTACACCTCTTATTCAAGTTGCTGATTGGGTAAGCGGAGCATTAGCAAGATACCATGAGGGAAAACTTTTAGGACAAGAGTTATACAATGGACTTAAAAAGAATATTATTCAAGAGAAAGAGCTCTTCTCAGATTATTGGATAAAGAAGTGGGAAAAATAAAAAGAGGTCTGCATCCGCAGTCCTCTTAAAATTTGGAGTGGCGGTGCTATCCGTGATTGTCCTAGACTCAGTAGCGAGTGTTCCACTCGGGAGCATCTAGGCACTAGATAGCTTATTATTACCAACTCCGAATAAAACTATATCATTTCCTAGAGTGTTTTGCAATAGGCAAATTATTCATATTTTCAAATGAAAATTCTTTTTGTCATCCCTCCGCCATATTTACCCAATAGACTTCATAGAAATAGATCATTTGATTTAATCAAGATTCTATCAAAAAAGCATGAGGTGCATCTTTTTTGTCTGACAACCCAAAAAGAAACACCTAAAGAGTTTAGTCAAATAAAAAAAGTCTGTAAATCCATAAACATTATTTATCTAAACCCGCTAAGAGCTTTGTTAAGTTGCTCCCTTTTTCCATACCTACCAGCAGAAGTAGCATTTTGTCGATCAAATCTTGCAAAAAAAACAATCGCGAATATTATCAAAAATAAAAAAATTGATCTTATCTATGCAAAGCGGTTAAGAAGCGCCATATTTATTCCAGAATTAAATATCCCAATTATTTTGGATACCACAGATGCGATGAGTATGTTTTATAACCGATTGTACAAAGGTTCAAATTATCCAAAAAAAATAATTTATAAGTTGGAGGAAGTAAAGTATAGGATTTTTGAGAAGAAAACTATGGAAAAGTTTAGAGACTGGATAGTTTGTTCTCCTGTAGATCAAAAATACTTACAAAAATTTGGAAGGGATGTTAATATTCATCTAGTTCCGAATCCGGTAGATGCATATTACTTTTCACCTCCGAGGAGTCCTTCGGCCACCTCGAAGGTGGCGAGGCAGCGACCTCGACTCCTTCGAGGCGAACACTTTAATTCTTTGTTGTTTCGTGGGCTTATGGATAAACCAGTTAATATTGATGCCTGTTTATTTTTTGCAAAAGAAATTTTGCCAAAGATTAAAAAAGATATACACGACGTAAAACTTTTTATTGTTGGTCCCAAGCCCCACTCCTCAATAAAAAAATTAGCAAACGAAAAAGACATTTTTGTAACTGGTTTTGTAAAGGATGTAAGAGAATTTATTAGTAGAACAAGTATATCGATCTGTCCTGTTCGGATTGGATCGGGGACAAGATACAAAATATTACAAGCTTGGGCGATAGGGCAACCAGTTATTTCAACAACTCTTGGCGCCGAAGGACTTATGTATAAAAAAGACAAAAATATTGCGATAGCAGACAGCCCCAAAGAATTTGCAGAACAAATAATCAATCTATTAAAAAATAAAGAACATTATGATACACTTGCAAAAAATGGACGCAAAACCATTGTTGCAGAATATAGCTTCAAAGTTATTGCCCAAAAACTTGAAACAGTAATTCAGAATGTCAAAATTGCTAAATAATTTTTTAAATAGAAATAATATCTTAACTCTTACACTTCTTTTTTCGGATGCTTTTGCCGTAGTCTTAGCATTTTTAGCTTCTTATTTTTTGAGAAATAAAGGAATTTTTAGAATTTTTTTGGACGTTGTTCAACCCATAGCTGTCTATTTGCAAGCTCTTCCCATTGCCATCTTAATTTTACTTATAGCTTTTGCTTTAATTGGACTTTACGAGCCAAAAAAACGAAGGACTCAAATTTCCGAAATGTATACCTCATTCCAAACCATAACAGTTTGGATTCTTTTTATTATGGCTGGATCATATTTGTATAAATTCGATTATTCAAGAATTATTGTAATGCTTTTCTATATTTTTACAGTTACTTTTATAGTTTTAGGTCGTATCTTAGTAAGAAATTTACAAACAAGGCTTTCTTTTTATGGCTTTGGTAAAGTAAATATTTTGATTGTAGGTGTTGGAAAACTTGCTCATGAAATTAAACATAGAATCGAAAGTTATAAATCTGTAGGATTTAATTTTGTAGGATTTGTTGCGTCAAAAACTTCACAAAAAGAAAAAGTTCTTGGTACTTTATTGGATCTGCCAAAAATATTAAAGAAATATAAAATCGACGAGGTTTATATAGCCGATCCTTCGCTTTCTGACGAAAAAATTCTAAATCTTGTTGCTGAGTGCTTTGATACAAAGGCTAAGTTTAAAATCACATCTAACATCTTTGATTTAATTACAGGAACCATAGACATGGCAAATTTGGAAAATATTCCCTCGCTTGATGTGGGCAAGATTCATTTTCCCTGGTGGAAAAGAATTTATAAACGCACATTTGATATTTTGTTTTCGGGAGTCAGTCTAATTTTCACTTTTCCGTTTTGGCTTGTAATAATGGCAGCGATTAAGCTTGATTCAAAGGGGTCGGCTATTCTTACACAAACTCGCATTGGAGAAAATGGCAGATTATTCAAAATGTATAAATTTAGAACCATGAGGCATGGTACATCTCTTTATAACGAGGCTCCATCATACAGAAATGATGGAAGGGTTACAAAAATTGGTAAGTTATTAAGACGCTTTAGCCTTGATGAGCTTCCGCAATTTGTTAATATTTTAAAAGGAGATATGAGTGTTGTTGGACCGCGTCCTGAGATGCCGTTTGTTGTAAAAAAGTACACCTATTGGGAGAGAAAAAGACTAGAGATCAAACCTGGCTTAACAGGTCTTTGGCAAATCTTAGGAAGAAAGGACTTGCCGCTTTCCGAAAATCTGGAATATGATTTTTATTACATTAATAATCAGTCTTTTATTCTTGATCTTGTAATAATCCTTAAAACCATTCCCGTTATCCTTAAAGGTCGCGGGGCATATTAGGCTGATTGGCTGACACTACCCCAGTTTTGCTTCAAATTACTCATGTCATTGCGATCAGGCGAAGCCTGAGAAGCAATCTCTTTTTTCACAATGGGATTGCCACGTCGCCCCGCTTTGCGGGTCTCCTCGCAATGACAGTCACCAAGTGGGGTAAGGTCAGGCTGATTGGCGGTTGACATTGGTTATTATTTTTGGATACTATGGTATTTAGGGTATGGAAGGATTTAATAAAATTGAGTTAGGCTCGCCTACAAACTCTTTAGATTCTCGGGGAGATAAAAAGTCAAATAAAAGTAAAATAAAGCCAATTGTATTTGTAAGCTTAATTGTTCTTATTGTTTTAATTATTATTTCTGTAGTTTCTGTATTTACAATTGTTTTGCCAGCTAAAGTAGTTTATAAAGATATTCAAAAAACATCATTACAAGTAAAAGCCACAGCAGATGCTGTTAAAAAACAAAATATTGCCCAAGCAGACTTAGAGCTTGAAAAAACTAAAAAAGAGTTGACTCAAATACAAAAAGATCTGGAGGGTTTGGGTATTCTTAAATTTATTCCTTTCGCGAGCGCTTACTACAGCGATGCTCAACACCTAATAAAAGCAGGATTTCATGGTTTGGGAGCAGCGGAAGTTTTAATTGATTCCGTACAACCTTATGCGGATATTTTGGGGCTTAAGGGTCAGGGAAGTTTTGTTGGAGGTACAGCTTCGCAAAGAATAGAAACAGCAGTTAAAACAATGGGTAAGATTACACCGCATATAGACGACATCGCCAAGTATATGCATCTAGCAAAGAACGAACTTGATTATGTCGATCCATCGCGTTATTCTTCGTTTTTTGGAGGAGATAAAATTAAGAAAGAATTAGTACAGGTAAAGAAGTTAACAAGTGATGCAGTTGCATTTGTTAATGACGCAAGGCCACTTATTAAAATTTTACCAAGCCTGTTAGGAGAGCCCAAAGAGAAAAAGTACTTAGTGTTATTTCAAAACGACAAAGAACTTAGGCCAACTGGCGGTTTTATTACAGCATATGCAGTTTTTCGTATAGATAAAGGTATTATACATGTGGATAGGTCTGACGACATATACACGCTTGATAATACAGTTTCGAGAAAACCCAAAGCGCCAGAGCCAATTCTTAAGTATCTTCCTAAGGTTACAATATTTAATTTACGCGACACGAATCTTTCGCCCGACTTTGTAGAATCAATGAAAACCTTTAACTCGTTATACAAAAATTCTTCTGGGAAGGTTGATGTTGATGGAATTATCGCTTTAGACACAAATGTTTTAGTTTCAACAATTAAAATATTGGACGATGAAGTTATGGCCGGTGGAATTAAGTTTACAAGCAGTAATGATAAAAGGTGCGATTGTCCCCAAGTTATTTATACACTTGAGAATCTTATTAGCACACCAAAAAGTCTTGATTTAAGAATAACATCGTTAGCAAAGGTTCAAGCACAACGAAAAGATATTCTTGGAGTATTACTTTATGCCATTATGGAGAAAGCGTTAAAATCTTCTCCTAAAATTTATTGGGGACCACTGTTTCAGGATATACTAAAACAGGCAAATGAAAAGCATGTGTTGTTTTATCTTTACAATAAAGATGCGCAGGCTGGGGTTGAAGCCCTTAATGCTTCGGGGAGAATTAAACAATTTGATGGAGATTACCTGCATATCAACCAAGCAAATTTTGCTGGAGCAAAAGCCAATCTATTTATTAAGGAATCTGTAAAAGATAATTTTGACATTACAAATGACGGAACCATTAAGAAAACTATTACAATAAATTATAAAAATCCCCATCCTCCTTCTGATTGTAATTTGGAAAGAGGCAATCTTTGTTTAAATGCGGTGCTAAGAGATTGGATTAGAATCTATACGCCCAAAGGCAGCAAGTTAATAGATAGCACTGGATCAGAGGTTAAATTAACTACATACGAAGAATTAGGCAAGACAGTATTCGAGGGTTTTCTGACAGTTAGGCCACAGGGTGTGGCAACATTTACTATTTCTTACACTCTGCCATTTAAACTGAATTCTGGTGTTTTGCCTGTTCTTATTCAAAAACAGCCAGGAACACATGATAATGAGTATACTATTGTTGTTAATGGAGAAAAAAGAGAAGAGTTTCCATTGTTAGCAGATAAGCAGTTAAAAATAAATTTATGATTAGATTTGTTAAAACAGAAGGTGTTATAATTAAGAGAAGAAATTTTGGAGAGTTAGACAGAATTTTAACTGTTCTTACAAAAACAAACGGAAAAATTCAAGTTAGGGCCCCAGGAGTTAGAAAAATTACAAGTAGGCGCTCTCCCCACATAGAGCTTTTAAATCTTTCTATTCTTACTCTCTATAGAAGCTCAAGATCTTTATTTCCTATAGTTACAGAGGCAGAAAGTTTGGAAGAATTTTTACCTATTAAAAATAATTTACACAAGGTTGGTTTTGCCTACTATACATGCGAGTTGGTTGATAAGTTTTGTCCAGATAGTGAGGAAAATAAAAAGGTATTCTATCTACTCAAAGATACATTGTATAGATTAGTGACTGATTATAACAGCCATTCTATTATTGAAAATTTTGAAGAGGAATTTCTTGTAATGCTAGGTTTCCTACCAAAATTGCATAAATTAAAAGATACAGAAGCTTTTATAGAAGACATTTTGGAAAGGAAGCTTACAACGAGACGATTACTTCCCCTTTTCCTCAGCCACAGCAAATGTTAGAATATCTACAATAAAGAAAGCAAATGAAAGTAACGCATAGATAAGTGAAGTTTGTAGATTTTTAGTCTCAAAATTGCTTTCTAATATCAAGGGCAACATAAAGAATATAAATATAGACCATATAAGTAATAAACCCAAGAAGGAGGAAAGCTTGCATATAGTTTGCCATTTGGGAATGTGTAAGCGATAAAGGCCTATTCCATTTAATATTACTACTATAAAAAATAGAAGCAAGAATACATGATATACTTCAAGAGACATTGGCCAAGTTAAACCAAGTGAGGGTCCAATTTCCCGAAGGTTTGTTGGAATTCTAAGGACAGCAAGCGCTGGAGCAGGAACTGTGTGCATTACTGTTATTAGTACAATTGAGAAGATAAAAATTCCAAGATAAATAAACTGCAATATCTTTATAATTTCTAGTCTTTTCATAAAGTCAGAACTACCAAGGAAATTATATCACAAGAAAATATTGTTGGGAAATAGGAATTTATCCTCACGACGAAAACTGTTGACAAAAATAGCCGATCGACAAAATTTGTCAAAGATCTTCTTGATTGTTTTCGTTGTTTAGTTCTATGTTATAATCAAATAATAAAGGTTAAGACTGCATGAATAATAACGCAGTGGATAAAATTGTTGCGCTTTGTAAGAGGAGGGGATTTGTATATCCGGGGAGTGAGATTTATGGAGGTTTAAGCGGCACATGGGATTTAGGGCCACTTGGCGTTTTGCTTGCAAACAATATTAAGAATGAGTGGTGGAAAAATATCGTACTTGAAAGAGAAAACATAGTTGGGTTGGATTCTTCTATTTTGCATCACCCGAGAGTTTGGGAGGCGTCTGGACACGTAGCATCTTTCACAGATCCTCTAATAGAATGTAAAGTATGTCATGAACGATTTCGCGCTGATCACAAAAAAGATATTTCAGAACATGAAAAAGAACACGAAAGAAAGGCATGGACAGACGTTAAACCCTTTAACCTTATGTTTAAGACCTATGTTGGGCCGATTGATAATGAAAAGAACAAAACATATCTTCGTCCAGAGACAGCGCAGGGGATATTCATCAATTTTCAGAACGTGGTTGATTCAATTAGGGTGAAGGTTCCATTTGGTATTGCGCAGATTGGCAAAGGGTTTCGTAATGAAATCACAACAGGCAACTTTTTGTTTAGGGTTAGAGAGTTCGAAATGATGGAGCTTGAATATTTTATAAAACCAGGAACAGACGAGAAATGGTATGAGTATTGGAAGAATGAAAGGTTGAAGTGGTATATAAAGTTAGGAATAAAGAGCAAGAATATAAAACTTGCCGATATTCCTAAAAAAGATAT